>JABLTT010003720.1_pt1 | contig 18777 bp, 20 predicted proteins | sample 7160061 | NCBI WGS metagenome assembly JABLTT01 (sample SAMN14651232, study PRJNA627086) | human gut metagenome | isolation source: feces | host: Homo sapiens
CACCATCAGTTCTTAAAGAAGGTGTTGCTGCAGCTGAAGCTGAAGAAATCAAAGCTAAACTTGAAGAAGCTGGAGCTTCAGTTACTCTTAAATAATAAGGTAACGACTCAAGTCGCTTAATAAAGAAAACCAGGGCAAAAGCTCTGGTTTTTTATTGCAATAAACGATTATGAGAAACTGTTTGAATTAATAGGTTCCCTACCAAAAAACTGCCAAATTTATTTTTGGCAGTTTTTTTGTTTTTCTATTTTAAACTGGTTTTGTTCATTTTCAATATGTGCTGTAATTATCACATATTGGTTTTTACTAATATAAAATATTTTTGGATCATATCTAAATGTTAAGTAAGTATGTCTTAGTCCAGCGCCATTTCGAATAAATAATTTTAGGTAAGAGTAATCCTCATTATGTTCTATATTTATGATTTTTCCTCTTGCAATAACTGTATTCCTTCTTCTATTTTTTATCTGGGAATTGACATGATTCATCATTTATTATCTCCTTATTTTCAATAGTCAATTCTTCACAATGAAAATCTGATTCATTATCTGTTTTAGCATCATACCCAAATAGCAGAGTAGGGGGTGAATCACGTCTTCCGCCCTCTAAGTAATCTCGTTCGTGTTGTGTAAGTTTTTCATTTAATTCTGTATCATGACGAATAATATTATCAAGACCATCATTTTAAATAGACGCTAAAAATAGAAGATGTTGTCCTTTTATGACGAAAAAACTACAGTTTATGACTTCAATGAAACTTTAGTTGTCTTTATATTATACTAATCTTGTAAATCATAAGAAAAGGAACGTCAATCATGAAAACAACAACTAAACTCATTGGTATCCTATCAACTCTTATTGTAGTTATCCTCGCTATCTTCTTAGTGACTAAGTTTAATAGTCATGAGTCAGCACGTGTTAGCACAAGTAGTAGCCCAGTCAAGACGGTCAAGAAATCATCTTCAAGCTCAAGTAAAGCTGTTAAGAAGGATAAGAAAGCAGCTCAATCATCATCTTCAGCAGTTTCAAATGAAGAAAATAACAATCAGGCTTCAGCAGTAGCACCTAAATCTTCTTCTCAAGAACAAGCTCAAGCAGGCACTACAGATGCTGGGCAAGTGGCTGAAGCAACAACACCAGCTTCTCAAGTTGGAGGAGTTGAAGGTGGTCGAGGTGCTTGGACAGCAACTTCTGGAACATTGACACTTGATGAGGAAACACCTGTATATACTGCGCCAGATAAAGATAGCGGAGCAGTTTCTACACTTCCTGCAGGTGATGTTGATTGGGATAAATATGAAATTTTACCCGATGGAAACTGGTATAGTTTTGTTAAAGATGGGCAACGTTATTATATTTCATATTCAGATGTAGGGCATTGATAAAGTATTAAGAAGTCTTTATAAACCACTTTTCAAGTCTATCAAGGCTTTAAGATAAACATGAAATAAAAAAGACAGTAACTATTCTGAAGTTACTGTCTTTTTGGGTCCTACGAAAACTACTAGCACAGCTAGTGGTCCCAAAAATTATTAAGCTATGTAGCAAAAAATACTAGAAACAGACTATTCAAATGCAAAACCGAAGTCGATTAAAGAGGTTAAAGTTTAAAGTCGACACTTATTTACAAAATCTGATAGTTTGAGAAAAGAGATGATTTGCACTACGAGTGGTAATTGTAGATTTAGGGTATTTTTCTAATATGCTATTTACATTATGTAACCCAAGACCTCTTCCTTCCCCTTTACTAGAGTACCCCCTAGCAAAAATACGACTAACATCCACTTTTTCTGTTTTTATACTATTTTCGACGATAAGTACCAACGAATCATCATTATTCATGAAAGCAACAGTCATTCTTGGATTTATAGCTTCAATCGTAGCTTCGATAGCATTATCACAAAGGACAGAAAGAACAGTTATGAAATCTAGTAATTCTATCCTAAAATTACTAACAGGTTCTTCAATCTCAACAGAAATTGAAATACCTCTATTTTGTGCCTCAAGTAATTTAGCGGAAAGAATACTTTTGATAGCATCATTCTTAATATTACTAAGTTTAGCAATATCAAACTTACTATCATAGAATTGGTTTGCACTATCTCTAAGTACGCCATTGTAAACAGTTTTAATAGCTTCAATATCTTGATTATCAATTCCTAATTTTAGACTGGTCAAAATATTAATGTAGTCATGACGGAAACTCCTAATTTCCTCATAAAGTGATTCAACATGATGGCTATAGATAGATAGTTCATTTAGTTGAGTATCTTTTTGATCAATAATTTCCTTCTCTAGTTTTTCTTTTGAAATTGCATTGAGATAGAGTAGCATTACAAAAAACAGAACAATATAAAAGTTATTAATATGTCCTCTCCAGTTATCTGCATCAGCTAATTTGTCTCTATAAATAACAAGTATAGAAACTAAGAGCATATATACAAACATAGAGATGTTGATCAGTAATAATAAATACTTGAAATAGTAACGCTTGAAACCTTCTTTTATTTCGTCAAAATCTAACCTAAGAGATTTTACTATGAGTAAATGAAGAGGGAAAACCAGTAATTCAATTAAGATATCATACCAACTTAGTTTGACTTCATTGAAGACAGAGACTCCTAGTAGAGGGAAAACGTAGAATGCTAACATTCTACCTAGCAAGCTTTGAACGATAATGGGGTACAAGCCATAAAAAATATCAAGTGTTTTACTACCATACTTATTTTGATATATGTTATAAGCAATAAAGATAAAAAAGAAAGCAAAGTACCCAACAGGAGGACATATGATGAGGAGTAGGACATACAAAAATGGACCAATAATATTCCACAAAGGTTTGATTGGTTGGTTACTCACCTGTTGAAACATTAACAATACTACTAATGTCTTAGAATAGAACAGCAATAAATTTATAACTATATCCATAGAAACACCTTAGATTTTCAAAGATTTAACTTTTTCTAGGAGACCCTTATATTTCGTACGGGAAATGGGACATTCATTATTATTTTCAAACATTACCATTTTCTCTTCTTTATTGATCTTAACGATATTTTCAGGATTAACGATAAATGAACGATGGCATCGATATAGGCGGTCGTCAGCTCGTTCAACTTCTGAAATACTGGCGTAGAACTCCATTCGTTCTTCTTTAGTATGCAAAATAACTTTATGTATTGTTGGAGACGTTTCAAAAAATAAGATATTGTTAAAAGGCACTTGAACATGGGCCGTAGCTGTTTCAAAAGTAAAAGAATCTTGGGCAATAGTGGCACCCATTTTATCCATGGTATATTCAATTGCTAAATGAACACGTTCATAAAAATCTTCATCATCTAAAGCTTTATCAATAAAATCTAGTGCAGCAACTCTATATTTAAAAGTGACTGGCATAAATTCTGAATGTGTTGTTACAAAAACAATTGTTGCATTAGGATCTTTTTTTCGAATTTCTTTCGCAATGTCTAGCCCCTTTTTTTCTTCTCCTTTAATTTCAATATCTAAAAAGAAAAGTTGGTGAGAACCTCTTTCCGTAATTGCGTCAAGTAACTGGCTAGGTTTTCCAAAAATCTCAGGTCCTTTACATTTTAGAGATTTTTTTGCAATAACATTTTTTATAACATTCTCTATTCGTGATTGTTGTAAAAATTCGTCTTCTAAAATAAAAATATTTAACAATTAGTGTACTCTCCATTCGATAAAATATTTAGTACTGCAGTAAAAGACATTGAAGTCTTTTTCCAGTATGAAAATATATTTGTTTTGTTTTTTTAGGACGTCTAAATAAAAATCCATGTTTCTTTGCAAATACAGATAATTTTCCCTAACATGCAGTACACATATAAGTATGGAAACTTTTAAGTAATGATAGTAGTCATAAAACCGGTATATCGTAACAGTTCTAGAAACTATTATATCGGTATACTTTTACTGTAAATGACAAAAAATGAACCGTTTATGATATATGACAAATTAAATGGTATAACCAAGCTATAATAAAAATAGGAATTGGAGGTGAAGTATGTTCAATATTGTGAGGCACTTTTGGTTGTTGATAACTGTTAAAAAGTATATTAAAAAATATAAGTTAAAAGTTAAAGTTAACAATCATTTTAATTCTATAAGGATTACTACAGCAACTAACACTCTTTATTTTATCACATTTACAAAGAATTGTAATTATGGAAAAAAGTTAAAAAAATTAGGAGGAGTAACGTTTATGCACAAATTATTTTATTGACAGCGAATATTGATTATAACAAAATATTTAATGAACATCTCGAACTATTAGGTGTCATTGATATCAAAAAGTCATTAGCGAATACCTCTAATGAAATTTGTGATTATCTAGATTATTTTTTTAATATCGAAAAGGTGCACTAACCTCCATGTACATGTAAACTGTACTTGAGGTTATTTTTTTATCATCAGATTAAATAGTTTTTCGATGTTTTATTGTAATAAACGTTTTGTTTAGGTATTGCAACTCTACTGTAACGAATTTATTCCTTTTTGTGTTTACACAACTTATATTCTACTACCATCAGGAATTGTTTATAAATTTATTTTTTCTGAAAAAAATCTGAATAATCTTTGTTACTATTTTAATAGTCAAGCAGTCTGGACTATTAAATATTGACTTAGAAAGGAAAGTATATGAGTTATACGAAGCCAGTTATAGAAAAAATTTCTACTTTTAAAAGTGGTACTGCAGGATTAGTCGCAGGTAGCTTCAGAGATATATTTGGTGGCAGGGCTTTATTTTTAATTAGAATATAATCCATTACCCGAATATATTCATTAAGTTAATATAGTAATTATTATGGAAAACAAGTAATCCACATAGTGGAGGTGAAAAAAATCTGAAATTTGTTCAATCTTAATCTATTTTCTGATATTTTTCCGAAATTCATATTATAGAATTTAAAAGAACAATTTTTAGCATAGGAGTATCGTATTATGACAAATAAGATTGAAATAAGAGATGTTACAAAAACTCTTAAAGAAGGAGATATATTAAAGAACGTATCCTTTACAGCTGAGGAGGGGGAAGTCACTGCCTTTTTGGGACCGAATGGTGCCGGAAAAAGTTCGACACTACGAATACTTTTGGGTCTGGATAGGGCATCTTCAGGAACTGCTTTAATAGGAGGTAAGAAATATTGTGATATTGAACGTCCTCTTTTAACTGTAGGAGCTTCTTTTGATGGTGTGGGGGCTCCTAGTGATCGAACAGTTTTTCAACATTTGAAAATTGCTGCCGCTAGTAATGGAATAGATTATTCCAGAATATCAGAGGTGTTATCCATTACTGATATTGAACATAAAAGAAATTCAAAAATAGGCAACCTTTCCTTGGGAGAGGGTCAGAGATTAGGTATTGCAACAGCGCTGTTGGGAAACCCCCAGTACCTGATTTTAGATGAACCTACAAATGGTCTAGATCCTAGTGGAATTAGATGGTTTAGAAATTTTATTAGGGAACAAGCAAACACTGGTAAGACAGTATTGTTATCTTCACATATACTTTCAGAAGTAGAAGCGGTAACTGATAGGGTTGTTTTTATTGACAAAGGAAGTATCATAGCTTCGGGTACACTTCGTAATATATTGAACGGATTTGATAATCTAGAAGATGTTTTCTTTCATTTAACAGGAGGTGGCTATGATGAGTAGTATAAAAATCAATAATACTTTATCAGAGCTATATAAAATTTTTTATAGTAGATCAACCCGAATAGTTTTACCAATTGTTTTTATTTTTCAGCCGTTATTGTCTTATATCAGTTCTAAACAAATTTTAGCAGTTGGATTGAATGCAACCCCTGAAACAAATAGCAGCTTAGTAGAACCAATACCTCCAATTGAGTATATTGGTTTTGAAGCTATACTATTGGGCTTGTTTGCTATGATTATTTTAGGAGCAATTCTTGGAAGTATGGAATATAAAAATAGTTCTTTACGTACCAGCTTGTTATTATGTTCAAATAAGGCAGTATTCTTTGTAATAAAATTTTTTGTTACAAGTGTATTTATTTTTGTTGTGTCATTTGTTTCAATCTATTTATCTATTGCAAGTGCACAGTTTGGTTTAGAAAGAGAAGGATTGAGCCCTCTGATACTGAGTAATAATGTTTGGTACTTTATATTGTTAGGATCATTGTCGTGGTCGCTACTAGCGGTGTTATCCTATTCAATTGCTTTTTATTTTAAATCTTCACTTGGATCATTATTATTCTTATTACCACAAGTCTATAATTTAGGTAGTTTTCTTGCTGACAGAATTCAGCTTGCTAAGTATTTACCAGTATCTTTAGGGCAAGATTTAATTGCAACATCTCCTTTAAAAATCACAACACCAGGACGCAGTGTTTTATTTTTGAGTACTTGGGTGCTAGTAATTAGTAGCTTTGCATATTACAAATTTTTGAAAGAAGATGTAGGTAATGTTAGATGAATTCTTTTAGAAGTGAGTATTTAAAGTTTATTTATAATAAATGGTTATTATTGACTGTCCTAGCAACTATAATTTTAGTACCTTTATTTGTTATTTTTTTACATGAAACTCCAAGTTATATAACCGAGGATTATGTTTTAACGCAAATCTTAGAAAGCTTCTATCTCGGACAAGCTGGGATTATTATTATTACAATACTATTTATAGGTCAAGAATTTAACGGTTCAACTTTAAGAAGCAGTTTATTAGCTAACCCAACACGGTGGAAATTCTTTTTTATAAAATTAATAGTAATATTATCAATATCTATATTAGTTTGGAGTCTGGTTGCTTTCTGTACTATTTGCGTAGTATATACTTTTTATGGTCTATTAATTCCCTTACATATTTATACCTTAGCATTAAGAATAATATTGGTATCAATTGGTTTAATATTAATATGTTTTAGTTTAGTTCTTATAACAAGGAGTATAGTTGTTCCAATGGGAATGTCCTTGTCTTTCTTGTTGGGGTTAGGTCAAATGCTTCTGCAATTCAGCGATGCTTTTCTCTACTTCCCGATTATCTCCACTATGAATTCATTTTTTATGATTGAGAATCAATCTTATATACCTTATACAATAGGTATTGCAATTCAATTTTTATGGGGGATTTTGCTGTTATCTTTCTCTATTTTGCTGTTTAGGAAGAGGAGTGTACGATAAAAATTTTGTATTTTGTGATAATATTTAGTTATGAAAGAAAAAAAGTATATCGAATATTAGCAATTGATGATGATGAAAGCATTCTTCGTTTGATAAAGAATTCTTTAGAACGCTCAGAGTTTGAAGTTACGACGAGGAGAGAAGTAGGTAACATAGATATTTGTTCATTTATTGGCTTTGATTTAATTTTATTAGATATCATGATGCCGATTGATGGTTTAGAAATTTGTAAATCCATTCGAGAACAAATCGATGTACCGATAATTTTTGTAACAGCCAAGCAATTGGATAGTGATTTGGCTAGCGGGGTAAAGGCTGGTGCGGATGATTATATAAAAAAACCATTTAGTATTACAGAATTAGTTGCTCGTGTTAGGATGCATATCCAAAGGGAGGAAAGAACTCGTAAAAATAATAAAGAAATATGTACAAAGAATTTGATAATTAATGTCAGCAATCAAGAAATCTTAATTGAAGAAGAGACTATATCATTGACAAAGCGAGAATTTACAATTTTATATACTTTAGCAAGCAACCCGAAGAGAGTATATTCCGTTGAGGAGCTCTATGAGAGAATATATCCGTCGGAATCAGATGCACAATTTCGTTCTATTGCTGAGTATATTTATCAAATTCGTTCAAAATTAAAACCCTTTTCAATTAATCCGATCAAGACACAGTGGGGAGGCGGATATAGTTGGAACGAAAATTAGATTTTAAGGCTTTAGTAAAAAAGACGTAGTGGACAATTGTTAAACAATTTTGTTTGAATGTAATTGTAGCCTATATTTTTCCTATATCAACTATTTCTATCAATATCCATTCAGAAAATCAGTCAATCGCTAGTGGCTTGTTAGGGCTATTATTTAATGTTTTTTCATGGGTTTATATTTGTATATCTTTGATTATTATAGTTTCTATTAATATTAAAGCTTTGTTAACAAGAGTAAAGCAAGAAATGGAGATTGTTTATCATGGTAGCATGTGGCTAACATCTGTAAACAATTCATCGAATTTAACAATTCTTGAATTCATAGAAACAAATAAACACATTGAATTAATGCAACAAAGAATTAAAAATATGATTCAGGTAGAGAAAGACCAAAAGGAGGATATTCTCTTTAAAGTTTCAGCGATGGCGCATGACTTGAAGACACCTTTGACTGTAATTAAAGGAAACTCGGAATTGTTGCAATTGGCACCTTTATCAGGTGTTGATGTTCAATGTCTTAAAGACATTGAAAGAGCAAGCAACCAATTAGATAGCTATTTTAATCAGTTAATCAACTACTCTAAAACTTTTTACTCTTATCAGATTTCTTTCCATCAGTATCGTATTAGTAATTTATCCAAAATACTGGAACAAGAGTGTGAATACCTTATTGGAGATAACATTGACTACAAGTATAATTCGAAGATAGACCGAGACTGTAATATTGAATTGGATTTAGATTTAATAATCCGTTCGGTGGCAAATATTGTTAATAATGCAATGGCTTATGCAGACGATTCTAAAAAGAGAATCAGAGTTATCTTTGAGTTAGAAGATGGTAGTATTGCCTTAAGTATTTGGAATAATGGTTCTAAATTTTCTGAAGATGTTTTAAAAAATTTTGGAAAATTATTTTATCGAGAAGACACTAGTAGAAATTCACAGTTTGAACATTTTGGAATAGGTTTGGCATTTGTAAAACAAGTAATGAGCATTCATTCTGGTGATATACAACTGCAAAATAAGGAAAAAGGGGCTATGGTTAAATTAATTATTCCTATAAAAAATAGTGATAACACCTAGGCTTGAATATCGTAATCTTGAATTCTATGAAGTTCATAAAGTAAGCATATTGATAATAATTATTTCAAAATCTTTGCAATTAGCACTCATAACTGATTTATTCGGTTCTTTTCCACCATTTGTCAAGTCTATCATGGCTTTAAGTAAAGATAAATAATAAGGTAACGACTCAAGTCGCTTAATAAAGAAAACCAGAGCATTAGCTCTGGTTTTTTCTATTGCTTTTAATATTTTCATTTGTTAGAATGTAGGTAATGTGCGTGCTTGTCACGCCCTTTTTCTGTGCCTTTTTCGGCTTTAGTGGTTGTCAATAACTATAAAAATCCTAAAGGCATGGTAAATGCAAAAAAGAAAAGGAGAAATTTATGGCTTATATTTGGTCTTATCTCAGGCGTTATCCTAAGTGGCTAGCAATGAATTTTACGGCGGCTATTTTATTTGTTATTGCTAACTTAGGTCTGCCGACGGTTCTTGCCAGAATGATTGATGAGGGGATTAACCGTGGAGATGCTGACAAGCTTTATACCTATGCTTGGGTCATGTTCGGTGTGGTCTTGACTGGGATTGTTGGTCGTGTGCTCTTGTCCTATGCGGTTAGTAAGTTGACGACCACAATGGTGCAGGTCATGCGTAATGACATTTACGCTAAGCTTCAGGAGTATTCCCACCATGAGTACGAGCAGATTGGGGTATCCTCTTTGGTAACTCGTATTACATCTGATGCTTTTGTTCTCATGCAGTTTGCAGAACAGATTCTAAAGATGGGTGTCATTACTCCTCTGATGATGGTTTCCAGTGTCTTCTTAATTTTGACGACAAGTCCATCTTTGGCTTGGATTGTGGCAATTTCCTTGCCTTTCCTAGCCGTAGTAGTCTGGTATGTGGCGGTAAAAACGCGTCCGCTTTCTGAGAAACAACAGGCAACTCTCGACAAGATTAACCAGTACGCTCGTGAGAATCTGACTGGACTTCGTGTCATCCGAGCTTTCGCTAGAGAAGATTTTCAAGAGAAGAAGTTTGCTTCTGAAAATGCTGTCTATGCGGATAATTCAAACAAGCTCTTTAAATTAACTGGTTTGACTGAGCCACTTTTTGTGCAAATCATCATCGCCATGATTGTAGCTATTGTTTGGTTTGCTCTTGAGCCATTAGGTTCTGGAACGTTGGCAATCGGGGATTTGGTTGCCTTTATTGAGTACAGTTTCCATGCGCTATTGTCTTTCCTTTTCCTAGCTAACCTCTTTACCATGTATCCTCGTACGGCGGTATCTAGTGAACGTCTGCAGGAGATTATGGATATGCCTATTTCTATCAATCCAAATGAAGATGGAGTGACAGAGACTGAGACTAAGGGATATTTGGAGTTTGACAATGTGACTTTTGCCTATCCTGGTGAAACTGAGAGTCCTGTCCTACACAATATTTCTTTCAAGGCTAAACCCGGTGAAACCATTGCCTTTATTGGATCTACGGGTTCAGGAAAATCATCACTTGTACAGTTGATTCCACGCTTTTATGATGTGACCTTGGGGCGCATTCTTGTGGATGGTGTGGATGTTCGTGACTACAATCTTAAGGCTCTTCGTCGTAAGATTGGCTTTATTCCACAAAAAGCCCTGCTCTTTACAGGGACCATCGGTGAAAATATCCGTTATGGTAAAGAAAATGCCAGTCATGAAGAATTGAATCAAGCTACGGATGTCGCTCAAGCTAAGGAATTCATCGACAGCAAGGAAGAACGCTACGATTCTCACTTGGCTGAGGGTGGTAGCAACCTTTCTGGGGGACAGAAGCAGCGTTTGTCAATTGCACGTGCAGTGGTTAAACGTCCTGACCTCTACATCTTTGATGATTCCTTCTCTGCCTTGGACTACAAGACAGATGCGACCTTGCGTCGCCGTCTGAAAGAAGTTACCCAGGATGCGACAGTCTTGATCGTGGCTCAACGTGTGGGAACTATCATGGATGCTGACCAGATTATCGTTCTGGATAAGGGTGAAATCGTTGGTCGTGGCCGTCACGAAGAACTCATGGAAAGCAATGAGATTTATCGTGAAATTGCTAATTCTCAATTGAATCAAAAGAGTCTTACAGAAGACTAGAAGGAGGTCGAAATGAAGAATAATAAAAAGAAAACAAGTCATTCCTCAAGTTTTGGCCGCCTTTGGTCCTACTTGCAGGCTTATCGTTTCCCACTTTACCTAGCCATTTTCCTGAAAATTGTTAGTGTTATCATGAGTGTCCTTGAACCCGTAGTTATTGGTTTAGCTATTACAGAGCTGACCAAAAATACGCTGGCCATCATGAAGGGTGTCGAAGGCGCTCATATCAACGTTTCCTATGTTGGTTTGGTTTTGGTTGTTTATCTCTTGCGTGGTCTTATTTATGAGTTGGCCGCCTACTATTCCAACTATTTCATGACCAATGCTGTGCAGGCAACGGTTCAGGATATGCGTAATGAGATGACTGAGAAAATCAATCGTATCTCAGTGTCATACTTTGACAAGCATCAATTTGGGGACCTCTTGGGACGCTTTACCAGTGACGTCGAGACAGTTTCGAATGCCTTGCAGCAGTCCTTTTTACAGGTAGTTAATGCGGTCTTTACTTTGGCCTTGGTTATCGGGACAGTGCTTTACCTTAATCTTCAATTGGGAGCTATAGTTGTCATCACTATTCCCATTACTTTCTTTGGTGCTCGCTTTATCATGAGTAAGTCTCAGCCCTATTTTAAGCAGCAGGCTGATGCCCTAGGTGCCCTTAACGGTTTTGTTCAGGAAAATCTAACTGGTTTCAACGTTCTTAAGCTATTTGGCCGTGAGGACAGGTCTTTGGACGACTTTAAAGAAATCACGGAAGACCTTCAGAAGGTAGGTTTTAAGGCCAATTTCATTTCAGGACTCATGATGCCTGTCCTTAATGGTTTGTCTGATCTGACCTATCTGATTGTCGCTGTTCTTGGTGGTTTGCAAGTTTTGGCTGGTCGTCTGACGATTGGTAATATGCAGGCCTTTGTTCAGTATGTTTGGCAGATTAACCAACCCATTCAGAACTTGACTCAGTTGGCTGGACAATTGCAGAGTGCTAAATCTTCTTTGGACCGTATTTTCCAACTCATGGATGAACCAGACGAGGCTAATGATGCTACTGAAGTGCTAGAGGGAGATTTGACTGGCCAAGTTAGCTTTAAGCATGTGGACTTCCAGTATGTGGCTGATAAACCTTTGATTCGTGACTTTAATCTTGAGGTTAATCCTGGCGAAATGGTAGCCATTGTCGGTCCTACCGGTGCTGGAAAATCAACCATTATCAACCTCCTCATGCGTTTCTATGATGTGACTGCCGGGTCTATCTCGGTTGACGGTCACGATATCCGTAACCTGTCACGTCAGGATTATCGTAAACAGTTTGGTATGGTGCTTCAGGATGCTTGGCTCTTTGAAGGAACTATCAAGGAAAATCTTCGCTTTGGTAATCTTGAGGCGACTGACGAGGAGATTGTTGAAGCCGCTAAGGCTGCCAATGTGGACCACTTTATCCGTACACTACCTGGTGGTTACAACATGGAAATGAACCAGGAATCAAGTAACATTTCACTAGGACAAAAGCAACTTTTGACCATTGCGCGTGCGCTTTTGGCTGATCCTAAAATCTTGATTTTGGACGAGGCAACCTCATCGGTTGATACCCGTCTGGAACTCTTGATTCAAAAAGCCATGAAGACCCTTATGCAAGGTCGAACAAGTTTTGTCATTGCCCACCGTCTGTCGACTATTCAAGAAGCAGACAAAATTTTGGTCCTTAAAGATGGTCAAATCATCGAACAAGGGAACCATGAATCCCTCCTTGCAGATAAAGGCTTCTATTACGACTTGTATAATAGCCAGTTTGCGGAGAAATAAACAAAAAAATCCATCAGTTCATAACTGGTGGATTTTTTCTGAATTTGACGAGCAATAAAAGAGACTTCCCCGGAAAGAGAAGTCTCAAAATCAATATTATTTTTCAGCACGTCGTGTGACGAACATGGCATCTCCGAAACTGAAGAAGCGGTAGTGTTCTTGGACGGCGTGTTTATAGGCATCAAGGACGAATTCACGGCCAGCAAAGGCTGAAACCAACATCACCAAGGTTGATTTTGGAAGGTGGAAGTTGGTTGAAAAGGCATCTACGACTGTGAATTGGTAGCCTGGTTTGATAAAGATATTGGTCCAGCCTGAGTCGGCTTGGAGTTGACCATCGTATTTATTGCCGATTGTTTCTAGTGTTCGAATAGAGGTTGTTCCCACTGCAATGATGCGTCCTCCAGCGGCTTTGACACTATTGAGTGTATCGGCAGCGTCTTGGCTGAGGGTGTAAAATTCTGAGTGCATCTCATGTTCGTCGACATTATCGACAGAAACAGGTCGGAAGGTTCCCAGTCCAACGTGAAGGGTGAGGTAGACCAATTTTACGCCTTTAGCTTCAATCTTTTGAAGTAATTCAGGAGTGAAATGGAGGCCAGCTGTAGGAGCAGCGGCAGAGCCATTTTCCTTGGCATAGACCGTTTGGTAACGGTCACGGTCTTCTAATTTTTCATGGATATAAGGTGGCAGTGGCATCTCGCCCAAACTTTCCAAGACCTCAAGGAAGATACCGTCGTAGCTAAATTCTACGATTCGACCACCGTGATCTAGTTCCTCAGTGACAGTGGCAGTCAAGCGGCCATCGCCAAAACTGACTTTAGCACCTACTTTAAGGCGTTTGGCTGGTTTGGCCAATACTTCCCATTTATCCCCTTGGGTATTTTTCAAAAGTAGGAATTCCACATGGCCGTGGGTATCAGGCTTTTCACCATATAGGCGGGCTGGAAGCACACGTGTATTGTTCATGACCAAGGCATCGCCAGGGTTAAGCTGGTCGATGATGTGGTCAAAGTGGGTATCAGTCATTTCCTTAGTTACAGGATCAATGACCAAGAGTTTAGAGGCATCACGTTGTTCCAATGGGGTTTGAGCAATCAGTTCCTCTGGCAGTTCAAAATCAAAATCGTTTGTATTCATTTCTTTCCTCGTTTAAAAATGTTCAGCCTTTTTATTATAGCACGATATAGGGCGACCGTCATTAAAGGAGTTGAGTGAAAGCGCTTGACAAAAAGGTTAAAAAAAGAGATAATAAAGAAAATGGTATATACCAATATTGAGGTGAATAGAATGAAAAAGATTTTAGTTAAGAATCAAGTTGAGGGAGGCCAAGTTGCCTTTGATCTTCTTAAAGAGAGCCTTGTAGCAGGTGCTCAAACATTGGGCTTGGCGACAGGTAGTTCCCCTATCGCCCTTTACCAAGAGATGGTTGAAAGTGACGTGGATTTTTCGAAACTTTACAGCGTCAATTTGGATGAGTACGTCGGACTAGCACCAGACCATGAGCAGAGCTATCATGCCTTTATGAAGGCTCAACTCTTTGATGCCAAACCATTTAAGGAGAGCTTCTTGCCTGACGGTATGGCTGAGGATTTGGAGCAGGCGGCTAAGGATTACGATGACGTCTTGGCACAACATGCCATTGACCTGCAAATCCTAGGCATCGGAAGTAATGGGCACATTGGTTTTAATGAGCCAGGTACGCCTTTTGATAGTCAAACTCATGTGGTCGACTTGACTGACAGCACCATTGAAGCCAATAGCCGTTTCTTTGCCAGTCGTGACCAAGTCCCTACAAAGGCTATTTCAATGGGAATTGCTTCTATTATGGCTGCCAAGAAGATTATCTTGTTTGCCTATGGTGACAAGAAGGCAGATGCCATTTTCAAGATGGTCAAGGGTCCGGTGACAGAGGAAGTCCCAGCTAGTGTTTTGCAAAATCATCCAGATGTGACTCTCATCTTAGATGAGGCAGCTGCTGCGAAATTGTAATACTATCTTTTGAAAAACAATCTTACGAAACTCAGGTTGAGGCATTTGACCTCAGCCTTTTTCTTTTGTGAAAATGTGCTTCCAAACAAATCAATTGCCTAGCCCTCTTTGATAGCGCTATAATAGTTAAGTTGACTTTGACTATCAAACAACAGATATAGATATTTCATAAAGAAAGAGGACATACAATGGCAAAACCTATTCGAGTATTGCTTTATTATAAATACCTTCCCATCGAAAATGCTGAGCAATTTGCGGCTGACCACTTGGCTTTCTGTAAGTCAATCGGTCTGAAAGGACGTATCTTGGTCGCTGACGAGGGAATCAATGGAACGGTTTCTGGTGACTATGAAACCACTCAAAAATACATGGACTACGTTCACAGCCTTCCAGGGATGGAGGACCTCTGGTTCAAGATTGATGAGGAAGAAGAGCAAGCCTTCAAGAAGATGTTTGTGCGTTACAAGAAGGAAATCGTTCACCTTGGTTTAGAGGATGATAACTTTGACAGCGACATCAATCCGCTTGAAACAACAGGTGCCTACTTGTCACCAAAAGAGTTTAAATCCGCCCTTCTAGATGAGGACACTGTTGTCCTTGACACACGTAATGACTATGAGTATGACCTTGGTCACTTCCGTGGAGCCATTCGTCCAGACATTCGTAACTTCCGTGAATTGCCACAATGGGTTCGCGACCATAAAGAAGAGTTCATGGACAAGCGCGTGGTTGTGTACTGTACTGGTGGTGTCCGCTGTGAGAAATTCTCAGGTTGGATGGTCCGTGAAGGCTACAAAGATGTTGGCCAGTTGCACGGTGGTATTGCAACTTACGGAAAAGATCCAGAGGTTCAAGGGGAGCTTTGGGATGGTAAGATGTATGTCTTTGACGAGCGTATTGCCGTTGATATCAACCATGTAGACCCTGTCGTTGTCGGTAAGGATTGGTTCGATGGTACGCCTTGCGAACGCTATGTCAACTGCGGTAACCCATTCTGTAACCGTCGTATCCTTGCTTCAGAGGAAAATGAAGACAAGTACCTTCGTGGCTGCTCACATGAATGCCGTGTTCACCCACGCAACCGTTATGTCTCTGAAAATGGTTTGAACCAAGAAGAAGTTGTCGAACGTCTTGCGGCAATTGGTGAAAGCTTGGATGTAACACCTGCCTAAGTTTAAATAGTGAAGAAGCTGAGAAGAATCTCGGCTTTTTATTTTGTAATTTATTTCTAAAATTATGACACATATATATTGCAATTAGAAATATATAGTGTATAATTAAGGTGAAAACAGATGGTGAATCTAATTGATGTCGACGATAATATCAGATATGATGTAAAGGAGGGGCATGTGGCAAAGAATTTACGTTTAAAAGCAGCTCGAGTAGAGCATGATATGACCCAGGGTGACTTGGCAGAAGCTGTAGGTGCAACAAGACAAACCATAGGTTTGATTGAAGCTGGAAAGTACAATCCCAGCCTAGCCTTATGCATTGCTATTTGTAAAACACTAGACAGGACGTTGGATCAACTGTTTTGGGAGATTTAGAAAGGAAGTAAAGATGATGAAATTTAAGCTGATTGATAATAAGGTTACAGACGAACGCGAAAAAGCTCTAAATAATAAAGTTGGTGCCGAATGCTATTGCATAATGATTGCAGGGATGTTTGTATACTTAGTTTATGGCTCCCTCTTTAACAATGGTGTCATCCCTGCTGATTACTTACTTTATCCATTATTGATAGCATGGATTTGGTCTGGTTATAGAGCTGAACGTCTTGCTGTAAATGCTTTTGGAGGTTCGAGGATGACAGTCTTAGGTTGTTTACTGGCGACTGGGCTTATCACTCTTATAATTATGATGACTAACTATCGGTACAACCACAATGTTTATCATAATAATCCCTTGGATCCTAGATATCTCATGACTTGGGCAGGTACTTATATGTTGTATGCTCCCTTTGTCTTTTTTATGAATTGGGCTCTCGCTGCACTTGGAAGATATGCGAGAAAGCATCTTGAAAAACAACTAGACGATTTGGAAAATGAAGAATAAATAGTGTTAGAATCAGACCGTTCTTTTTGGTCTGATTTTTTTGTGTTATAATGGGTCCTAAAACTAAGGAGGTCACGTATGCTACTAACTGAATTTGATGCGAATAGACAAGCGATTATCAATCCCGAGGACTTGAATGAGCCTCTTGAGGGGTTTCCTAAAATAGCTGTATCCTGTTTTTCTCGTTCGACCTTTCAACGAATGCTTGAGATGTTTCCTCATGAACTTATCTATGAAACGTCCATGGCGAATGTGGCTATTCCGATATATAAGCTTGTTATTGATGAGCAGGAGTTGGCTCTTTTTAATGCACCTGTAGGTGCCTCTGCCTGTGTGGCTATTTTAGAGGATATTTTTGCTTTGGGAACTGATAAACTGGTGCTCTTTGGGACTTGTGGGGTGCTTGATGAAGATATTAAAGAGACTTCTATTATTATCCCTAGTCATGCTCTTAGAGATGAAGGAACGAGTTTTCACTATGTGGAAGCTAGCAATGAGATTGCGGTAAATGTGGGTGTTTTAGCTTGTTTTCGTTCCTATCTCAATGAGCGTCAGATTCCTCATAAGGAAGGCAAGGTCTGGACAACTGATGGTATTTACCGTGAGACGAGTGCTAAACTCAAAGCTCGAAAGGCAGCAAGGGCCATTTGTGTGGATATGGAGTGCTCTGCAGTTGCAGCTTTAGCAAAGTTTAGAGGTGTTGAGGTCTGCCACTTCTTCTATGCTGCGGATCACCTTTCTGAAGGTAATTGGGACGCTCGTAACCTGATGAATCATATGGACTTGGATGAAAAGGACAAGGTGGCTTTATTAGCTTTGGAGTTTGCGTGTGACTGGAGTAAACCTTAAAAATTCTACTTTTCAAACTTCTTATTTGTAATCATTCTAAATAACTGCTATAATACTTTTTAGAATCATTCTAAATAAGGAGTAAGAGAATTGGAAGATAAGAATTTTGCAGAACGCTTAAATATTTTGAGAGCAGGTGTATTAGGTGCCAATGATGGAATCATTTCCATTGCGGGAGTGGTCATCGGTGTGGCTAGTGCGACATCAAACATTTGGTTCATCTTGATTTCTGCCTTGTCAGCCATTTTTGCTGGTGCCTTTTCGATGGCCGGTGGCGAATATGTCAGTGTCTCAACGCAAAAAGATACCGAAGAAGCTGCCATCGCTAAGGAACAAGCTCTCCTGGATCGCTCACCTGAAGCAGCTAGAGAGAGTTTGTACCAAACCTTCCTCAGTCAGGGGGATTGCGAAACAGCAGCCGAAGTCAAGGTCAATCAAGCCTTTAGTAAAAATCCTATCAAGGTCTTAGTTGAGGAAAAATATGGAGTGGACTTGGATGAAATTACCAATCCATGGCATGCTGCCGTATCTAGTTTCTTTGCTTTTTCAGTTGGTTCCTTGCCACCAGCACTAGCTATCATGCTTTTCCCAGAGCCTTACCGTATTCCTGTAACAGTGGTCGTGGTTGCACTGACTTTGCTTTTGACTGGCTATATTAGTGCCAAGCTCGGAAAAGCACCTATTAAACAAGCGATGTTGCGTAATTTGACAGTAGGACTCTTGACCATGCTTGTGACCTTCTTGGTTGGGCATATCTTCCATGTGAATGTGTAATTGTTAGTAATATGAGTCTGCTTTCTTAGGTAGGCTTTTTTAGTCTACTAGACCAGGCTTATCCATGGTACAATAGGGCTATGCGTTTAGATAAATTATTAGGACAGGCGGGCTATGGTTCTCGCAATCAAGTCAAGAAGCTTATTCGTAGCCGTCAGGTATCTGTGGATGGCATCTTGGCTGAACAAGATAATCTTAATGTGGATGCTAGTCTTCAAACCATCACGGTTTCTGGTAAGGAACTGG
>JABLTT010042403.1_pt1 | contig 18765 bp, 17 predicted proteins | sample 7160061 | NCBI WGS metagenome assembly JABLTT01 (sample SAMN14651232, study PRJNA627086) | human gut metagenome | isolation source: feces | host: Homo sapiens
CCGGAAACGGATTCCTGCCAAAATACGCAATCTTACGGAAGATTGCATTGCTTGCCAGTAGTTATCAGGAATATTCTGCTTGCTTTTTTACTTGAATTATGGTAGAATACTTACCGACAGAATGTCGGTAAGTATTTGGCGGGAATGGTGGGATAAAATGCGAATTGTAAAAGAAGCAGAAGAACGCAAAAATGAAATTCTGGATGTAGCGGAACGGTTATTTGGAACAAAGGGCTTCGATAACACCAGTACAAATGACATATTGAATGAGATTGGCATTGCCAGAGGAACACTATACTATCATTTCAAGTCAAAAGAAGATATTCTGGATGCCATGATTGAGAGGATGTCGAGACAGCTCATAAAAAAGGCGACGGACATTTTCAATCAAAAAGGCATACCTGTATTGCAGCGGCTGACTATGATGATGATGGCCTTAAATGTAGATGGAAATCTCGGTCAGGAAGTTATGGAGCAGGTTCATAAACCGCAAAATGCGTTGCTCCACCAGAAAATGCAGGACGGGTTGCTGGTCGGGATCAACCCTCTCATCACCAGCCTGATTGAAGAAGGAATTGCACAGGGAATCTGCCATACAGACTATCCGGCAGAGGTGGCAGAAATGACGCTGTTGTATTCCAACACGGTATTCGATGCCTTGGTGCAGCATAGCGAGACCGAGCGTCAACAAAAGGTTGCGGCCTTTATTTATAATCTGGAACGGTTGTTGGGGATGGAACGGGGAAGTATGCAGGCTGCTATTCTCCCTATATTTCAAAACGGCCAAAAAGAATAACGAAAATAGAGGAACAGGATGGTTCCTTTATTTTCAGCCCTTACACTGACAGGCAGACGGTCTATAATCTATGGAGGATTGAGAGGATGAAATATAAGAAAAGCAATTTTTCAAAATTTTTGCTGTTATGGGCAGGCGAGTTCATTTCGGCCATTGGCGGAGGACTGACCAGCTTCGGGCTGGGCGTATATGTGTTTCAGCAGACGGGAAGCGCCGGGAGTATGGCGCTGGTTACGCTGCTGGCTTTCCTGCCCACTCTGCTGCTCAGTGTCCCGGCTGGCGTATTGGCAGACCGTCACGACAGGCGTTTACTCATGATGGTAGGTGACGGTTGCTCGGCGTTTGGCATCCTTTACATACTGCTGTGCATGATGAATGGCGAAGCGGCTCTCTGGCAGATATGTGTCGGTGTTTTCATCAGCTCTACATTCTCCGCCCTGCTGGAACCGTCCTATCGGGCAACTGTGACGGACCTCCTGACCAGTGAGGAATATTCCAAAGCCAGCGGCATGGTGAGCATTGCCGGGAGCGCAAGGTATTTGATCTCCCCTATCCTGGCCGGCGGGCTGCTGGCGGTCAGCGACATTAAGCTGCTGCTGGTGATTGACATTTGCACTTTTTTCCCTACCGTGATCGGTGCGGCAGTGATTCGGAAAGAGATCGCCAGAAAAACCGTCGAGAATAAGCCTTCCTTTGGAGAAAGTCTGCGTCAGGGCTGGAGTGCGATAGCGGGTAATCGGGGCATTTCCGTTTTGATTGCGGTTTCCGCGGTTATGACCTGTTTTATGGGAACATTCCAAACCCTAGCCCAGCCTATGATTCTGGATTTTGCGGACAGCGCCACACTTGGCGTTGGGGAAACTGTCTGTGCCTGTGGGATGCTGGTATCCAGCCTGTTTTTAGGTGCGAAAGGTATTAAGCGGGAATATGTTAAAATCTTGAGTGTGTCCTTGCTTCTGGCCGGGATCGGCATGATTGGGTTTGGAATCCGGGAAAATATTTACCTGATGTGCCTGTTTGGTTTTCTGTTCTTTGCCACTTTGCCGTTTGCCAACAACTGCCTGGATTATCTGGTCAGGATCAACATCCCGGACGAACTGCAAGGACGGGCCTGGGGTGTGATCGGTTTCCTATCGCAGATCGGGTATGTGGTGGCCTATGCGTTGGCAGGCACAGCGGCGGACGGGGCGGCGGCGCAGTTTCACATCAGCGTGGGACGGGGCGCTGCCAGCATCGTCATGGTGGCGGGCGGGTTGCTCGGCCTGACGGCTCTGCTGCTGGGTTCCATGAAAAGCGTCAAAGCATTGGAAAGGAATTTGCCATGTTAAAGAAACTAATTTGGAATGATGTCAAACAAAATAAGCTGATGTCTGCTGCTACGGTTTTCTTTATGGCGATTTCTGCTGCGCTGCTGGCGTTGACGGTGCTTCTTTGCAGTAATCTGTTGGGAGCCATCAGCACTTTGATGGACAGTGCCATTGTCCCCGACTTCATACAGATGCACACCGGAGCCGTAGATGATGCGGCGCTTACTCGTTTTTCTGAAAGTCGTGAAGAAGTACAGGATTGGCAAATATGCCACTTCTTGAATCTGGATAACAGCAATGTCGCACTGGACGGTCAAAGCCTGATCGACAGCGCCCAGGATAATGGGCTTTGTGTGCAGGGAAAACGGTTCGACTTTCTGCTGGGCATGGATGGCACATGTCCGGAGGTTTTGCCGGGAGAGGTCTATGTCCCCATCTGCTACCGTGACCGATATGGCTTGGCGGCAGGAAGTACCATGACGATTGAAGGCCAGACGCTTACGGTTGCGGGATTTATCCGGGACGCGCAGATGAACTCCATGATGGCTTCGTCAAAACGCTTTCTTGTCAGTGCGGCAGATTATGCGCTGCTGCGCGACCAGGGTGAGGAAGAATATCTGATTGAATTTCTGCTGCGGGATGGGGTTGATATGAATGTCTTTCAGACAGCCTATACCGCCAGCGGTCTTCCCGCTAATGGTCCGACCATCACCCGGCCTCTGGTTCGCATGATGAACGCGCTATCCGATGGAACAATGATTTTTGTGATCTTTCTTATGAGTATCATTATGCTGCTGATTTCCATGCTTTGTATCCATTTCATCCTGTCCTTGCAGATGGAGCGGGACAGAAAAGAAGTTGGTATGCTGAAAGCTCTTGGAATCGGGCGGAAGGAAATCAGACGGCTTTATTTTGCGAAATATCTTTTGTTCTCCCTCTGTGGCGCGTTCATTGGGCTGGGAATGGCAGCTATCCTTCAAAAGCCGCTTGCCAGGCAGCTTCAGGAGCTATACGGAACGGCAGATCAAGGAGGCCTAAAAATATTTGCCACCCTCTTGGCGGCGCTATTGGCCGAGGGTATCATTCTTCTCTCTATCCGCCATTCCTTAAAAAAGACAGACAAAATATCCGCGCTGGATGCAATGTTCCAGGCGCAGAAAGCCGGTAAAGGATATGGGAAGGTTCTTTTGATTGGATTTGTTACAGCAGCCTGTACCTTTTTGATGCTCGTTCCGCAAAACCTTTATAACACGGTTTCCTCCCCAAAGTTTGTAACCTATATGGGAATTGGCAGTGCGGAAATCCGTATTGACATTCGACAGATCAAAGACATTGACAGTATGACCGCTCAAATTGCTGCTGCGCTGGGGAAAGACCCACAGGTGAGAAAATACACAGTCCTCCAGACCTGTTCCTATCCGGCGGCTCTGCCGGATGGCGGGACGGTCAATCTGACGGTTGAAGCGGGCGACCATAGTATTTTTCCTGTCAGCTTTTCAGCCGGAACACTACCAATGAATGAAAACGAGATCGCGCTGTCCTCTTTGAACGCGGAAGAATTGAAGCTGTCTGTCGGTGATACGCTGGACTTAAATGTAAATGGGAAAAAGTCAAGCTACGCCGTCTGCGGTATTTATTCCGATATTACGAATGGCGGCAAAACGGCGAAAATCCACAATCGGCCTGATACTGCTCCCGTGATTTGGAGCGTCCTGTACGCCTCTCTGGAAGAATCGACGGATAGGCAGCAGTGGATGGCAAGGTATCGTGGGATGGGTGTAGATGTGACGGACATTGAGGGCTATGTTCGGGACACTTATGCGCAGACATTGGCGCAGCTTCGGCTGGCATCGCGGGTAGCAGTGGGGATCGCCGTGCTGGTTACAGCCGTGGTGCTGACGCTGTTTCTGAAACTCATTGTGGAGCGGGAGCGTTACGCGATCTCTTTGCGTAAAGCCCTGGGATTTACAAGCGAAACAATAAAACGCACCTATTTTGTAAAAGGGCTTCTGCCTGCCGTATCAGGCATCGTGGTGGGGCTTACCCTAGGCAACCTGTGTGGGGAAAGTCTGTGCGGGATGGTTTTGAAGTCTTTTGGGGCGGACAGTTTTCGGTTTGTCATAAACTGGGGGCAAGTGATGGCTGGCATACCGATTGTCATTTTAGGGGTAGCGATTTTGGCGGTTTGGGCCGGTATCTCGCAAATCGGGCAAATCAAAGCCTATGAGTGCTGCAGGGGAAAGGAGTAACGCAAATGGACAAACTGCTTCGAGTAGAAAATTTGAATAAAGACAAGATATTGCATCAGGTTTCCTTTGAGATGAAACAGGGTGAAATGCTGGCGGTCATGGGGCCGTCCGGCTCCGGGAAGTCTACGCTGCTCTACAATGTATCGGGCATGGATCAGCCGACCGGCGGAAAAGTCTGGCTGGGTGACACGGAGATCACCGGGCTTTCCGAGGACGCAAAAGCTGATTTGCGTCTGCATCAGATGGGTTTTATTTTTCAGCAGATGAACATGATCGCCAATCTGAACATACTGGACAACATTTTACTGCCGGTGATGCAGGCCAATAAAGGCAAAGGCGGAAAGTCAAAGTCCGAGCTTATGGCAGAAGCGAAAAGGCGGATGCGGCAGCTTTCCATTTCCGAATTGGGGAGCCGTCAGATCACGCAGGTTTCCGGCGGACAGCTCCAACGGGCGTGTATCTGCCGGAGCATCATGAACGAGCCGGAAATCCTATTTGCCGATGAACCAACCGGCGCGCTGAATAAAAGCGCGGCAGAGGAAGTGGTGGCGGAACTGCTGAAGCTGAACCGGGAGGGAATGTCTATCCTGATCGTGACCCATGACAGCAAGGTAGCCAGTACCTGTGACCGGATCATGTATCTGCTGGATGGCCGTATTCGCGGGGAGCTGAAGCTCGGCAAGCCGGGAAACAGTATGGAAAAGCAGCGGGAGGAAAGGGTAAACAGATGGCTGATGGATATGGGGTGGTGAATTTAGATAAACGAAACATTGCTTAGCAAAGGAAGGGTATCTTAAAAATGAAAACAAATTATCTGAAGAAATACATGTAACAAGGAGGGTAACAGATTATGGTTTATATCGGTATTGGTTTGCTTGTAGTAGCAGTAGCTTTATGCGGAATCGCTGTATGGATAAATAGGAAAGGAAAATAAAAGAATGAGCAATTTAGAGAAAATCCAAAAAGGAATGAGGGTGTTGCAGATACTCTCAAAAATTATTTTGATATTTGCTGTCGTGGGAGTGGTATTGACATCAATCGGGGCAACTCTTGTGGCGACAGATGTGTTAAACATGGAAAATCAGTTCCTTCATTTCCTGTCAGTCACGGCTGAAATAAGCAAGGGACAGCTCGTAGGGACTTTGACCGCTGCGGCTATCTCTTTGCTGTTTGGAGGTATTATCACAGCATTTGCCTATCGCTATTTTACGGCGGAGCTGAAGGAAGGAACGCCCTTTACAAATGCAGGAGCAGAAAGGATAAAGCAGCTTGGAATTATGGAGATTGTTTTATCTGTCATATCTATGGGGATTATGGATAGATTTTGAATGTAACAAATACACAGCGATTGCAGTGGTGCATTTTGTGGTTATGGTGTTGCTGTAAAGAATTTTCATCAACCTGTTATTGATTTTAATAGGAACAACACTTATATCCAAAGCGAGGGTATCAATCAGGATTTTGGTGTATATGACTGCCCAGACGACTTGCTGAAAGAACATCAACAAGAAATGTCATTTATCAAAGCATTTGCATATCGAAATCTGGGGCGGCATCTGATGAACAGAAATGTAAAAAAGATACGAAAAGCTGTAATAATAGAAAAAACGTAAAATCATCATAGAGCCAGACGCACAGACGCAGAGCCGACGAACTTATAAAATAACAAATTTGAAGGAGGTGGTGACATGGGAAATTAGCAGTATTGGATTTGTCTGAAAATGGTCAACAGATCGCGGAAAAGCTGTTGACCCTGCTTAATGACAGACAGCGGCAGGAATTATTAAAATATATTTGTCATAGTCTGGAACAGCCCGTTTCTGCTGTTAAGCATCCATGTGCCACTTCTAATTCCAAAGCTCCCGGATATATAGACAAGCCTTTAACGGAGATTCGAGAAGGCGAACTGTACTTTTGTCTGGAATTGCGCAAGGTCTGTGTTGGTGATATGGAGATCGAATTGACGGTAAAAGAATTTGATGCTCTGTACCTACTTATATCAAACAGAAACCGGATATTGACCTTTGAGACCCTTGCCTGTCAGATATGGGGTGAGGAATATATCGATATTACAGCAAAGACAATCCATAATTTAATGAGCCGTGTCCGTCATAAACTTCAAGTTTCCTCTGATACCCGCAACTATATTGTCTGTGTTCGAGGCGTTGGATATAAATTCAATGCCGAAAATCAAAAGACAAATTTAGGGGGAACTTTAGGACAACATGATGATGAAATGTCGATAGAATGAGGAAGTGTCTCTGTATAATGTCCCCATAAACAGGGGGAAATCAACAAATAATATTCTAATCCGCTTGTTCTCCCCCGGATATGGGGGTAAACATGCACATTGGGTTAGTCCGATATTTCTACAGGAAACGACAACGATATAGCCTAATATCTTCTGGTGCCGTAGCTTACAAAGCTGCGGCGCTTTTTGTATCGACACATTTCTATCTTATCCCCCAATGTTCATCAAGATATGCCATTGAGCGCGCACCTGGAACCAAACAGGTATGCGCTCTTTTGCTATATACAAGCAGGACAAGCCTGGAGGACTACTCTGTAGCAGATGGTACTCCCGGCTGCCGCTCCCCGCCCTCTGGTTTCGATTTTGCCAGCTATCAACTTAAAAATCGAAATTGGAGGACACCCTAATGAAAGAGATCAATTTGAGGGATTACTACCCTTTTTATACAACAGATATGATCGTGGAAGTGCCGGACGAGGTTGCCGATTTGCTCTACGAATACAAATTGAGTGAGGCAGCTCATTTCCTGCGTACATACCGGCATAAGGCTTATTTTTCGCTGGACTATGATGCCAATGTTGAGCGTGACGCTCTGGTAATTGTCCTGACGCCTGCGGATATTTTGGAACGGAAAGAAGAAAATGCCAAGCTGTATCAGGCACTTGCCTCTTTGCCGGAGAAACAGCGGAATCGGATTTATGCGCATTATTTTCTTGGCATGAGCAAATCAGATATTGCAAAAGCGGAGGGCATCCATAAGAGCCGAATTACTCGTTCTATCAATGCCGGCTTGCGAAGTCTGGAAAAGTTTTTGAAAGAACTTTCCTGACAGACGGCAACTTTGCCCCCGAAAATGAAATGAATAATAGAGGGACATATTTTCGGCAGGACAAGCCTGGAGGGTGTGGCCGTGTGGCAGACGCCCCGGCACACAGCAGACGTGAATTGTCATAACTGCCCGCCCTCTCCTGTTCTTTGACAACTGAATATACGTTGCCATAGGTACGTCATTCTGTGTTCCGAGCGGCAAATGGGGCGGCGCAATGACAGACAGCTAAGGAGGTGATGCACCGGCTGTCCGAGCGATCCACGCAACCCATTGACCTGGCTGTGGCAGGCCGGGCGCGACAACGACGCAGATCACAATGGTACTTTTTCACAACCTCTCACGGACTTGAAGGGGAGTTCCTGCCCTGTGCGCTTGCTCTGGCAAAGCGGCGGCAATGGCGGGGCTATGATGCGGTAAAGCTGGCCGCAGCCTATGGCAGCCCCGCTCTGCTTGATGCAGGGCTGCCGGGGGGCGTGGCAAATACGGCATAACAAAATCGAAATCAGATACCATGAGCCGGGCCTGCTTCCTTATGGATGGGTCCGGCTTATTCATGTGGTTTTGATGTCACTATATTGCAGAACGGAAAGGAGCGTGTGCCATGCAGGAACCATATACTTTATCAGGACAGAAGGATATTTCTGCTGAACCGCTGGCGGATATTCGCCATGTGTCAGTAAATAAAGACTTATCCAGAGAAGAACGGATCGCCGAGTTTGTCCGGCAGATCAAAGACCCCTACTGCTTCAAGTGTGGCAAGTTTACTGTCCGGGCCAGCTTCGCCCAGGGCGGCGCTACACTGGAAGAATGTTTGCAGGGCGTCTTACGGTAAATTTTTTTGAATTGGGGGCTGCTTTTTCCCGCGGGGAGCGTTATAATATTCTTGGGAAAAGGAATTGAATAACGAATGTACGAACTGCACTCCTTGAATTGCGGGATTTTTCCGCGACGAAAGGAGTGTTTTTGTATGCAGGTTTACAGAGCGATCAAGTATATCCGTCTCTCTTATACGGATGACAAATCAACGGAAAGCGACAGTGTTGCGAACCAAAGAAAACTGATTGATAACTATATCGTCCAGCACCCGGAGATTGAGGTTGTGGACGAAAAGATTGACGACGGTTACAGCGGAGTCCTTTTTGACCGGCCAGCATTTCAGGAAATGATGGAACTTATCAAGGAAGGCAAAGCCAACTGTGTCATTGTCAAGGACCTGTCCCGGCTGGGACGTGAGTACATTGAAACAGGGCGCTATATGCGCCGGGTATTTCCTGCCTATGGGGTACGCTTTATTGCGATCAACGATAATGTGGACACCCTGAATGACACGGGCGACGATCTGACCGTTTCCGTAAAAAACATAATGAATGAGGCGTACAGCCGGGATATTTCCATTAAGACCCGGAGCGCCCTGGATGTGAAGCGGCGCAGCGGCGATTTTGTCGGGGCTTTCGCTGTCTATGGCTACATCAAGACCGGTGACAAGCACAAGCGCCTGGAGGTTGACGAGTATGCCGCCAATGTGGTACAGGACATTTTCAGGAAACGCCTGGAGGGGTTCAGTGCGGCACATATTGCAAATGAGCTGAACCGGCTGGGTATTCTCTCCCCGCTGGCATATAAAAGGAGCCAGGGGATGCCCCATGCAAAGGGAGGATATACAGATAAAAAGGACTGTCGCTGGTCGGCAACGACCATTATCCGTATTTTGCAGGACGAAACCTACACGGGTACGCTGGTGCAGGGCCGGCAGACCACACCCCACTTCAAATTAAAGGAGCGGGAAAACAAGCCGGAAGATGAATGGATTCGGGTGGAGGACACCCATGAAGCGATTGTGGAGCGGCACGACTTCGACCTGGTACAGAGGATCAAGCGGATCGATACCCGGACTTCCCCAAAGGAAAATAAGGTGTACCTGTTTTCCGGTATTCTGATCTGTGGGTGCTGCGGCTGCCGGATGACCCGGAAAACCAACCACTACAAAGGCAGGGAGTATCACTATTACTACTGCCCGACAGGAAAGAAAGGCGGCTGCAATGGTTCCGTCATGCTCAAAGAGGAAGATTTGATTGAGTGTGTCCGGGACAGTCTGAAAGGCCATATTGACAATGTGGCCTCCCTGGATGCCCTTCTCTCAGGTATCAGCCAGGAACGGATCAACCGGGAGCTGGCCCAGGAATATGCTGGGCAGATCGCCGCCAATGAAAAACGCATGGCAAAGATTGAGGGCTTCAAGACAAAGCTCTATGAGAACCTTGTCAGCGGCATTTTGACGAAAGAGGAATTTCTTTCTTATAAGCGCAAGTACAATGCGGATATTGACCTGCTGAAACAGGCCATTGCCGAGCTGAACGAAAAGCTGACCGATGTGCTGGAAAACCGGAGCGAGCGCAACCGCTGGATGGCCCATTTTATGAAGTTCTCCACTCTGGAGGATTTGGACCGCCGGGTGGTGGCACAGCTTATACGTAGCATTACAGTTTTGGGAAAGAATGACCTACATATTGAATTCAACTATCAGGATGAATACCAGAAGGCATTAAAGCTCGCAAAGCAGGCAGCGGAGACCGTTGTGCAGTTCAAGGAAAGGATGGTGGGATAAATGGCAAGAAAGAGCAGAAAGAATCAGACGGCAACGCCGGTGTGCGATACTTCCCTCTATATCCGCACCGCCCTTTATATCCGGCTGTCCGTGGAGGATAACAAAAAGCGCGGACATTCCATTGAGAACCAAAAGCTGGTGCTGGAAAACTTTCTGGCAGGAAGGCCGGAATTTGTTGTTTACAACACCTATGTGGACAACGGCGCTACAGGCACCAATTTCCACCGTCCGGGTTTCCAGCAGATGCTTTCTGATATTGAGGCCGGGCTGATCGACTGTGTGATCGTAAAGGATTTGTCCCGGCTGGGACGCAATTCCATTGATACCGGCTACTATATCGAGCAGTATTTCCGGGCGCATCAGATACGCTTTATCGCCCTAACAGACCAGTTTGACACAGCGGATGCCAGCAACCTTCACGGCGGTATTATGCTGCCCCTGAAAAACATGATAAATGAAGCCTATGCGCTGGACATTGGGCGCAAGATCAAAGCCCAGGCAAGGCAGGCCATGAAAGACGGTGAATACATTGGCGCACGGGCCCCTTATGGCTACCGGAAAGACCCGGAGAACTGCCATAAACTGCTCATTGACCCGGAGGCCGCCGAGGTTGTATTTCAGATTTTCCAGTGGGCTTATGAGCATGTAGGGCTGAATGATATTGCCCGCAGGCTGAACGAACAGGGCATACAGACGCCCAGCCACCGGAAACGTGCCACGGGCGAGATCACCCATGAAAACCTGGTCGGCTCCGGCAAATGGCAGACCCGCACGGTTGCAAAGATACTGGACAGTGAAGTTTATACCGGTGATCTGGTGCAGGGCAAGACAAAAATTGTGGACCACCAGCAGGTACAGGCAGACGAGGATAACCTGATTATCGCCACCAATACCCATGAGGCCATTATCAGCCATGAAGTTTTTGAGGCAGTAAAGGCATACCGCAGGCAGGTGTGCGAAGAAAGCAAGGCACATGAGGTTGACCCTTATACCCCGAACATCTTTAAGGGGAAAGTGTTCTGCGCCCACTGTGGCGGCAGCCTCCATCGGCAGCGCAATAAGCGGAAGAAAGGGTCGGATGTTTACCTGTTCCATTGTCTCACCAAAAGCCGTGTAGACAAGAACGGGTGCCTGGGTGTTTCCGTCACCGAAAAGGATCTGCTCGATGCTGTTGTTGCCATATTGCAGCAGGAATTGACGGTTGCTTTAGGTAATTATTCCTTTGTCTTAGAGGCAGAGGTAAAACGGAAGAAAGAGCGTGATGATCTGAAAGCGGGCATTTCCGCAAAGAAGCAGGAAATTGATAGGAACCGCCGTTTTGTCCGTGGTCTTTATGAGAACTTCGTGCAGAAAGTGCTTACCAGTGAAGAATACTTCACCATGAAAAAGGATTATGAAGCAGCCATTGCCAAACTCTCTGACGAGATCAGCACTTTGGAAAACGGGCTTGCCGTCATGGACGCTCAGCTTGCCAAATATAAGGAGCTGGAACAGGATGCAAAAGTCCTGGAAAAAGATCATACCCTGACCGCTGCCCTGATTGACAGGCTGATTGAGAGGATCGAGATTACCCATGACAAGGAAATCCGTGTGAGCTTCCGCTTCAAGAGTGAATTTGAGGAATATGGAAAGGCGGTGGAACAATGCAGAAATTTGTAATCGCATTTTATATCCGTCTTTCTTTGGAGGACACAAAAACCGAAAGCATGAGTATTCCCAACCAGCGGGCGATCCTGCGGGAACACGCCATGTCGCTGGCGGAATGGGACCGGGCCGAGGTTTTGGAGTTTGTAGACAACGGGCACAGCGGCGCAAATTTTGAGCGTCCTGCCGTTCAGGAGCTTTTGGAAATGGTTCAGGCCGGAAAGATCGACTGTATCATGGTGAAAGACCTTTCCCGCTTTGGCCGTAACAGCATTGAGACCGGATATTTCATTGAGCGGGTATTTCCCCTGTACCATACGCGGTTTATCTCTGTCAGTGATGATTTTGACACCATCAATTTCAAGGGAGATACCGGGGGCATTGATGTGGCCTTTAAGTATCTTATCAGTGAGTGCTACAGCCGGGATATGTCGGTCAAGACGAAAACCGCCAAATACGCAAAAATGCAGCGCGGCGAGTACCAGAGCAAGATTTGCCCCTATGGGTACCGGAAAAGCGCGGATGGACGTATGGAGATTGACGAGAATGTGGCTAAAATTGTCCGCCTGATCTTTCGGTGGGCTGCCGAGGGAACCACAGCGGCGGAGATTACCAGGAAGTTGTTCCGGCGGAATATCCCCACACCTGGAGAATACCGCAAGAGCAAGGGACAGAGCTTCTATGATGTATCGCGGACGCATGGAACATGGAGCAGTTCAACCGTCCTGCGTATGTTGGAGGATGAACGCTATATCGGCACCTATGTCATAGGCAAGCGGGCTGTTACCGAGATCGGCGGGCACCGCATAAGGCTGAAAGATGAAAGCGAATGGTACAAGATACCGGATCACCATCCGGCGATTGTCAGCAAAGAGTTATTCGAGCAGGCAAAAGCCGGCATACGCCGCTTTTCTATCCCAAACAAAAAGCAGCATGATTACCCTCTACGCGGGAAAGTGTTCTGCGGCTGCTGCGACCATGCACTGTCACGGACTACACAATATCCGAAGTTCTATTGTCGGCACTCCCAGGTAAACACGGATTTTGCTTGTCATGGTATGTCGGTCAAGGCGGAGGAATTGGAAACGGCTGTATTTCAGATCATCCGGGCACAGGTAGATACCGTGCTGGGGGTTGATGGAGACGGCAAAGACAACCTTGATTTGCAGGTTATTCAGCAAGCAGAATATGAGAAGAAAGTTCAGGTTTTGCAGGATGCCAAACGGCAGCTTTATGAGCAGTTTGCCCTTGGTGAGATCGACCTGGGCACTTACAAAGAGCAGAAAGCCAGATATGACGCAGAGCTGGTCCGAGTGAAGAATGTCTGCACAATGGCAGCGGCACAGACCAAACAGGCCCAGGCAGACTATGAGGCCAAAGTCAAGCGGCGGGAAATCATAAGGGAAGTTTCCGGGGCCGACAGTCTGACACAATCACTGATTGATGCCTTAATTGACAAGGTGTATGTGTTTCCTGGAAACCGGATCGAGATAGTCTATAAAATGCAGGATGTCTTTAACATTTCAGCAAACAGGGGAACAGGCAATGAAAGCGGCGTTTTACTGTAGAATCGGCAACCAAGTGTTTGCATGTGTTTTACCGGATGAAAGGCACAAGTTGAGGGCCTTCCTTAATGCCGAGCAAAAGCGCGAAGCACAGGAAAGCCCTAAGAGAAATCGCCATTTCAAATTTGAAAAAAGATAGAAATTTTTTTGTCGTGGGCTTGACATACGGGTGTCTAATTCATGGAACTCGATTTTCGATTTTTATTGAACTATTTCTTGGTTTTCTGAGATAAATCAAGAAATAGTTCTTTTCTATTCACCGTGTCAATGATATACTGAAAATAACGATTTGTTGTTGAGGTATATGCGATGCTGCCCTACACAGGTGATTACACGGAACATTTTGATCCCGAAAAGCCAAGCCTTACATTCTATTCCTTTACCCCGTGTCCCTTGATGCGCGGGGGTGTGTATCAGATGGATGACGAATTGGCTGCCTTGCTGATAGAGGCCCACAGGAACATTGGTTTTCTGGAAGGGCTTGTTGAGTATGCTCCGAATAAAGAAGCATTTGCGGAGCTGATGCTTTTGAAAGAGTGTACCTATTCCCATATGATCGACTACGATGGTCCCGATTTCAAAGAAATACTCACTATCCGCGGCACCGGCAAAGGGAATATAACTCCCATCATGAACTTGGAGGCGGCCTACAGCGCAGCGGCAAATTTGGAGATCCACGCCCCTGACTTGAGCCAGATCTGCGGCATCGCACTTAATGGAGAATCAGAGAATACCCCGATAGATGTTAGGGCGCATCAAACTTTTTGGCTGGGTGCAAAGACGAATCTCAAAGGATACAATCCTACAGCACCGGATGCTGTTCTCCCGGCATTGGCTGATATTTCTGCATATCTCTATAACGACCATAATACTGATCCGCTGATTAAGGCAGCACTGGTACATTACCAATTTGAAATGATCCATCCATTTGAACGGTATAACGGTATTGTCGGACGAATCCTTTTGCCGATGATACTGCGTGATGTCGTTGAAGAGGCACGGCCGCTGATATGCTTGTCCGAGTACTTGTATCATAATAAAAATGAATATTTTGATTTACTTCGGACTACCCAGTACAGCGGTGGTTATATTCGGTGGATCAAGTTTTTTGTTAATGCTATAGGCCAGGCAGCAAAGCAATCTGCGGAAGCATTGATCAAGTATGAAAAAATAATCAATGAAGACGAGATGCATCTTCAAGCAATTCCATCATTGTCACCAAGTGTTTTAAGTGTGTATGAGTATTTTAAGAACGTGGTCGTGACAAATGCTTCGTCTGCAGAAAAAAATATGAAGGAATCGTTTAACACCATCTCAAAAGCATTTTCCATACTAGAAAAATACGGATATCTTAAGCAATATGATAGTCGCAGACGAAATCGTATTTTCTCATACCAAAGGCTTTTTGCAACAGTTTTTGAAGATAAATCAACATATATGGTAATAACGGAGGATTTGGAAGATGTACATAGATAATCTATATTATAAAAATGTTGGGCCTATTAGTAATTTGGATATTAAGTTTCGAAAAAATGAAAATGGAATACCAGTTCCTCTTGTAATTGTCGGGAAAAATGGTAGCGGAAAATCTATTCTGTTGTCAAACATTGTTGATGCATTTTACGAATTAGCAGATAAAGGATATGAAAATGCGACTCAGGCAACTAGCAAAGGACATCAATACTATAAGGAAATTGCACCAGCGCAAATTAGATTCGGACAGAAGCATATGATTGCTCATATCTGTTTTCAACAAGCAGATCAAAGCATTGAATATCTGTTTAAATCGGGAGAGTTGTCGTTTGAGGAGTATGGTAAATCAAGAGAGGAAACAGTAAATCAGAAACTAAATTGGAAAGACGAAACTAATTTTAAGGAAGTTACTGCTGAAGGAAAAGATGCGACTAATATTTTTGAAAAAAATGTTGTTTGTTATTTTGGCCCTAACAGATATATGAAACCTGCGTGGATGGGACTGAAGTATTATACTTCTGACGATGTTGACACATATTCATTACGTCCAAAATACGCTAAGCAGTTGAATAATCCAATTACAGCAGTTAATATATCTGAACTGACACTGCAGTGGTTGTTTGATGTAATTACTGATTCAAGAGCTGACCTAGAGAAGAAGAATGACGGTACTGGATATAGTATTGTTTTTCCAAATACAAATGTTCTCGATCTATTGTGTGTTTCCCGAAACAATGTTGAAAAGATAATGTCGGAGATATTAGGTGAGGATATTATTTTTAGAATGGGTAATCGTTCTTCGGGAAAACGACGGTTTTCTATTCGGCGGAAAAAGGATGATGTCGTTTTGGCACCTTCGCTTGATGCGCTATCTACAGGTCAACTAGCCTTATTTAATGTGTTTGCAACAATAATACGGTATGCTGATACTGATGATATTGACTTGAGTCATAAGCTTCGTGATATTGCCGGAATAGTTGTAATTGACGAAATAGAGTTGCATTTGCATACACAGCTGCAAAGAGAAATTTTGCCTAAGCTTATTGCGCTCTTTCCTAATATCCAGTTTGTTATTACATCCCACTCCCCATTGTTCTTGCTCGGAATGCGAGAACATTTTGGCGAGGACGGTTTTGACGTGATTGAACTACCTATGGGAAACAGAATTTCGGTAGAACAGTTTTCCGAATTCGAACATGCATATCGATATTTTGCTGAAACAGAAAAGTATCATCAAGAAATCAAAACCGCAATCGATGCATGGAAGAACAGACCGCTAATTATTACCGAGGGAGCAACGGATTGGAAGCACATGAAAGCCGCTTATAACCGTCTTGTTGCCGATCCCAGATGCTCCGAATGGCTATCTGGCTTGGATTTTACTTTTCTTGAATATGAACCCGAGAATAGTCCTTTGGAGAACTGCTATAAACTATCAATGAGCGGTTCACAACTTAAGACGATGTGTGAACAGTATAGCTTAATGCAACAGCCTCAAAAAATGATTTTTATTGCGGATGCAGATCTGAAAGATGTACGAAATGCGTTGGGTGGAAAAGATAAGCCCTATAAATCATGGGGGAATAATGTCTATTCTCTGATTCTTCCATTACCAGAACACAGAGCTGATACCCCAGACATTTGTATTGAGCATTACTACTCAGATGATCAACTTAAAACTACAATAGAGAGTAATGGCGTAAAGCGACGGTTGTACATGGGATGTGAGTTTGATTCGGATGGGCTGTCCCTTGACAAAACGCTGTTTTGCAACGAACGAAATAGCTGTGGAGAAGGGAAAATACGTATTATTGATGGCCATGAAAAAAGCCCACGTGTATATCAAATTTCTGATACAGAAAAGACAAATATTGCTCTTTCCAAAATGAAATTTGCAGCATCAGTTTTGGAAGCTGATACACCTTTTGATCAAATGGACTTTTCCAATTTCATCCCATTGTTTGAAACAATACGTGATATTTTGAGAGAATAATCTCTCTACACATCTTATTTTGGCTTTGTCTAATTTAACAGACGCTGTCTGTTGGATTGAAACAAGAAAGTGCTGATAGAAGAGCTGTTGAAAATGCCAGACACTGATTGGCATTTTCAACAGCCGTCAACTGCAAAGGAACAATACACAAAAACAGAAATCTCAGACTATCAAAATCTATTGATAGCTTGGGATTTCTGCTTTTGCAGAGATATATTTTTTGTCGTGTGCTTGACATACGGGTGGCGCAGATCGTGGAAGCGAATATGCTCCTCGATGCCAGCCTTTGCCAGCAGCTTCCGGTTGATCCTGGACACTGCGTCGGGGCTCCAGTAGCCGCCAGTGCGGGGCGACGGGAACAGGATGGGGCTGTCCGGGTGCTGCTTATGCTCCTGCACCAGCAAGTCTACCGCCTGCTGGGACAGCGCCACCTTGCGGACGGAGTTCTTGGTTTTTGGCTCTGTCACCACCAGCTCCCCGTCGATGCGGGTGACCTGCTTGCTTACCGAGAGGATGCGGTCCTTCACATTCAGGTCATCCCACCGGAGGGCCAGCAGCTCCCCGCGCCGCAAACCGCTGGATAACTCCAGGAAGAACATGGGCAGGACGCCGTACTTCTCCGCCTCGCTGAGATAAACCCCCAGCTTCTCCGGCGGGATGATGGCCATCTCCTTTTTCTCCTTGGGTGGGATACGGCAGTTGTCACAGGGGTTATACGGAATGATCCGCTCCTTGACCGCCTGCTTCAGCGCTGAGGACAGCACCATGTGGATGCGCCGCACTGTGCTTCCAGATAGGGCCGTGTCGGTCTTTTTCTCGAACCGCTGCACCCGTCCGCTGGTCTTAGAATCGTTGTACATCTTCTGGATCTGGATGGCGGTGAGCCGTTTGAGCTTTACTCCTCCAATGGCCAGCACGATGTGGTTTTCGATCATGTTCTCATAGGTCTTTGCGGTGTTGGGGCGGATCACAGGCTTGCTGTAGGTTTCAAACCACAGCCTGCACCACTCCGCCACCGTGTAGTCCTCGTTGTGGTTCACCGGGATGCCCCGGTTATCCCGGATGGCTTTCGCCAGTTTCTCTTTGCACTCGGCCTGCGTCCTGGCGGACACGCTTTTCTGAATGGCTCGGCCGGTGCTGGGATCGATGCCCTGGGTGTATCGGCCCTCCCAGCGTCCGTTGGGCTTTTTGCGGATGCTGCCCTCGCCATTTGCTCGTTTCTTTGCCATTGTTCATCCCTCCTTTTGCAACACAAACAAATACCACAGAATCTCGGAAATAGCTATCACAATATTTCAGATTTTTTTGCGGCCTGCTCATCGATCCATGCCATGAACTTATCACGGGGGATGATAATCCGGCTGCCCAGAGTGATGGTGGGGAAATCCTGCCGGTGGGCCACCTCGTAGGCGTGGGCCAGCCCGATGCCCAGCACATCGGCCACATCCTGCACGGTCAGCATTAGAGGAAGTTCATTGAAAGAGTTGTACTTGGATCGTTTCATTGGATTCCTTTCTACCCTTCTCGTGGAAGGGATTTTATTCTTTGTTTTGCGGCTCATTTTCTGCGCCGCTTACATGGTCATTTCAGGCCACTGTTCCTCATGGTCATCCGGCTTGTGGCCCATAGCAATGCGCTTCTCCATGAGCTTTTGCCGACTCTTCCGGTCGATGTGCAGCCCGGTTCCAGACCGTGGGAGGGCATGATCTTCAAAGATCCGGCTCATGTGATAGAGCAGCCGAGTGACCGCCAGCATCACAGAAGGATGGTGGAGATCGTTTCTCTGCTCCAAGAAGAACTGGGCATACTGATTTCCCTGGGCAGCGGAACGGCTGAACCACACCATTGCCTTGGCCTGTGAATATTACGGTGCGGCGGAGCCGCCAGTCCGGTGTGGCGAGAGCCACCTGTTGATAGTTACTCAGCTTGGGCAGGATCCAGACCATATACCTCTCTCATGGAAAGGTCTCTTGATTGATCTATGCTCTCGATGTTGATTTTATATGAATCGTATGAAATGCGATCCATGATGGCATCTGCAAGAGTACTCTCA
>JABLTT010011279.1_pt1 | contig 18742 bp, 18 predicted proteins | sample 7160061 | NCBI WGS metagenome assembly JABLTT01 (sample SAMN14651232, study PRJNA627086) | human gut metagenome | isolation source: feces | host: Homo sapiens
ATGAATATTTTAAACTTATAGTAATTTTGTAACAAGTTATGGATGGAGCTCTTTTCAATTAGAATACAGCGCACTTTTCAATTAGTATCTACAGAGTAACATAGGGAGTTACTGCCTTTTTTAAGGCTTTGAGGCACATGGGAATTGTATCTCCGATTGTACCGTCTAAGTCAAAGGCTACTAATTTAATCATAACCTTACATTTGATTGATTTTCCGTATCACCCGGCAAGGATTTCCTACCGCCAAGCTATTTGCCGGAATATCTTTGGTTACAACACTTCCTGCACCAATCACACATTTTTGCCCTATTGTCACTCCCGGTAAAATAATTACTCCACCGCCAATCCAGCAGCCATCCTCTATCATGACAGGGAGGGCAAAAGTTCGACGGACATACTTACAGCCATCCGGGGTTTCTGTCAATACAAGTCGTTCATTAAACTCTACCGGGTGAGTTGCCGTATAGATTTGTACATTAGGTGCTACCAGCACATTGTTCCCTATGGTAATCTTATTGCAATCGACAAATGTACAACCAGTATTTACGGTGACATTATCACCGATATGTATATTGCATCCATAATCACATATAAACGAATGACCGACAGAAACATTTGCGCCTATACTTCCAAACATTTCCTTTAGTACGGCATATTTTTCAGTCTTTTGTTCATACGGCAAAGAATTATATTTCATCAACAAGTGATGAGCTTTACTTTTCAAATCCATAAAAAACGGGTCGTGGCAATCATACCATTCACCTGCCAAACATTTTTCCATTTCAGTTTTCATAAGCTATAATTTTAAATATATTGCAAAGTTATACCGATTTTTCGGCTAATTTTAGGTATTATTTTTCGTTATTTTGGTATTAATCCGTTTTTTAGGGCTATATTTATGGCATGAAAAGAGAAAACCTACATCAACCATTCGAAATTAGTTTTAGCGAGCTTGCCGAATCCTTGCTAAAAGAGCATGAACATACCTTTTTTGAATTAGTATATATTCTTTCAGGAACAGGCATCCAATGGATTAACAACAATATGTTTCCTTATCATGACGGACATTTGTTTATGATTACTCCCGGAGATACGCATTCTTTCGAAATCCATACAACAACTAAGTTTGTCGACATCAAGTTTAACGACATATATATACATTCTTCTGTTTTCGGTGCTGAAAATATCCAAAGACTGGAGTTTATTCTTCAACATGCTAATCATCAACCCGGTTGTATACTAAGAAATAAAGTAGATAAGCTATTGGTGAAACCCATGATTGAAGCGATTATCAGGGAATATATTAACCGAAATTTATACAGCAAGGAGATTATAACACAAATAATTAATACGATTATTATTGTGGTAGCACGCAATATCGCAATGTTCTTGCCTGAACAGGTGGATGAATGCTCTGAGGACAAATCGCTTGACATATTGCAGTATATTCAAGCAAACATCTATAAAACAGGTAAAATCAGAGCAAAAGATATAAGCCAACATTTTGGCATTTCGGAGAATTATTTAGGACGATATATCAAAAAACATACTAATGAAACTATGCAGCAATACATTTTAAACTACAAACTAAAGTTAGTAGAAAATAGATTATTACATAGTCAAATGAGAATTTGTGAAATCGTTGAAGAATTGGGATTTACCGATGAGAGCCATCTTAATAAGTTTTTCAAAAAGTATAGAGGATGCAGCCCCTCTAATTTCAGAAAGAACAATTTGAAGTAAACCATATATATATCCTTGTTTTTAGAGTTATTAAAACAATAGAAATGACTATTTTTGCATTATATTTATAGATGTCTATGACAAATACAGAAACCATACAATCACTTATCGATAGCGGAGAAGGCTATAATGTAGAGTTTAAAGTTCGTGTACCTTCAAAAGTTCGTGAACTAACAGAGGAAATTTGCGCTTTCGCTAATGCTGACGGAGGATATTTGCTTATCGGCGTAGATGATAACGGACAGATTATTGGTACAGGTTTGGAAAATGACAAACGTTCAGCCATTCAAGGCTCTATCAGTGAAATATCTCCAGCTCTCCATTGTGATATGTATGCGGTAAATATCGAGGATAAGACAGTTTGGGTAATTGATGTTCCATCAGGGAAAGATAAACCTTATATATTTTCCGGTTCTATCTTTGTGCGTGAGGGAGCAAACTCACAGAAACTTCGTACTGTCGAAGAAATGCGCAGTTTCTTTCAGGAATGCAACAAAATATTTTTTGATGCTATCCCTTGTTCGTGGTTCAACATTTACACAGATGCAGATGAACAAGCGATAAAAGACTTTCGCACGGAAGCAAAGCTAAGTCCATCGACTGCCAACAAACAGATATTTGAGAATTTGGAACTGTTTACGGATAACGGAGTAGCCAAGAATGGAACAGCCATGTTCTTTGGGAAACAACCTGAACGAAAGTTTCCACACGCAGTAACAAGATGTGTCCTTTTCAAAGGAACAACCAAAGTATATATCATTGATGATAAAACCTTTGGCGGTCCACTATACCAACAATATTTGCAGGCTATGGCATGGCTAGAAAGTAAACTGCAAGTAGCTTATAAAATTGAGGGAGCAGGACCAAGAGAAGAAATTTGGGAAATTCCTCTTACTGTGTTTAAAGAAGCCATTATTAACGCTCTCTCACATCGTGATTATTACGAACAGGGAGCAACCATTACAATAGAAATGTTTGATGACCGGGTAGAGGTTTCTAATCCCGGAGGGCTTTTGCCTATCGTAGCTAAAGATTTCGGACACAAGAGCATGACACGCAACCCATTAATCTTTGGATTGTTTACCCGTATGCATTTGGTTGAAAGGGTGGCATCCGGCATTCCCCGTATGCAAGAAGCTATGAAAGAAGCCAATCTTCCTGAGCCTGATTTTCATACGGACGGGATGTTTACGGTTATATTCAAAAGAGGTATCAGTATCAAGAATGATACTGTAAATGATACTGTAAATGATACTGTAAATAGCAAGGAGAAAGAAGTTTTAAAGATAATCCAGAAATATCCTGGACTCAATTCGTCCAAGATTGCAGAATTAATAAAGAAAAGTATTCCAACAGCAAAACGCCACTTAAATTCTTTAGTTAAATCAGGTTTAATTGAGTTTAGGGGGGCACAAAAAACGGGGGGGTATTATATTATAAATCAACAGTAAGCTACATTATCATAGCATTATTAATCAATATAACTGTTTGGCATATGAATACTGATGAAACAATCAATAAAGAGGAGTTGACTTTGCAAAACACTCCTAAAGCAGTAAATTATCTTATAAATGAAATTGCTGAAATGAGAGTTTTACTTGAACATATAGAGTCACAATTAGGTTTAGGGGTTGATAAGCACAGACCTATAAATATTGAAAAAGCATGTCAAATTCTAAATCAAACTAAAAATGGCATCAATAAAATGGTCAGAAGCCGAACCATACCTCATTATATACAAGGAAACAAAGTTTATTTCTTTGAGGACGAATTAATTAAATGGGTTGAGAAGGGACGTGTTGCTACTCTACAAGAAAAATATACATCAAAGAGAAACTACTAATACTCAATCAGTATGGAACTGACACGCAAAGAATTATATGACTTAGTATGGTCTGAGCCAATGACAACCATATGTAAACGTTTTGGTCTTTCAGATAATGGTTTAAGAAAACGCTGTAAATCGATGAATATACCCACACCACCTTTGGGGTATTGGGCAAAACTGAAATATGGTAAGCAAGTCACACCTCTACCGTTCCAACAAGAGGAAACAAACGCAACTCAATCAACAACACTTCAAGAAGCCAAAGAACCTAAAGTAGAAATGGAGAAATCCGTAAATCCATACAAGCAACGTGAACTGGAAATTTGCAGTGGTGATATTTCATGCTTTAAGGTTCCAGAAGTCTTATATGCTAAAAATCCTCTAATAATCGACACAAAAGAAAAATTCAGACAGCGATCAGAAAATCAATATTTAAAGAAAAATCCCTATAAAAGTAAAATAAGAGAAACGTTAGACCTCTATGTTTCTGAGAATATGCTAGATAGAGCACTATCTATTTTTGATACAATTATAAAAGGCTTAATTTTTAGAGGACATAGTATTAAATGCAAAGACAATCAGACCTATGCCATTGTTGATGGTGAGGAAATTCAAATAAGATTAACTGAAAGAAAAAAGCAAAATCCTAATAGCAGTAATCGCTGTGATAACAATAATAATATCTTTTCTGGCGAATTACAGTTTTATATTTATCATAGTTCGAGCTTTCATAGCCCAACACTAGTTCATGATACGGCTTATACTAAAATCGAAGATAAAATAATTAGTATAGTAGCATACCTAGAGATTGAAGCAGATAATAGAAAGACAGAACGTATTGAAGCAGAAGAGAGAGAAAAGCGACGTAAAGAAGAAGAACGAAAAAGAGAAGAATTCGAAGAAGAGAAAAGAAAAGAGCTAGAAGACTTTAAAGACCTATTATACTCTGCTGAACGTTTTCGAAAAACTAATATTTTAAGAGAATATATTAATGCATTTGAGAACCATGCAATTGAAGATGGTAAAACTGATGATGAACTGCTAGCAAAGATACAATGGGCTAGAGAGAAAGCTGATTGGCTTGATCCTTTCATAGCTAAAAAGGACAATTATCTCAATTCTTATGATATGGATCGAATATTACAGGCTGCTGTTCCAGAACGAAGCTATCGCAATTCAGGGTACTCTTTTTGGACTAAACCTTATTGGAAGAAAAAACGATAACCGTATTCAAATTATGAAGAGCAAAATATTGCTTTCATATAATAATACTTATCTTTGCATTCAGAAATCGTACCCAAGATACAAACTTGTGTTGAACGGTGCAAAGCTGTGAAAACCTTATTCAAGGGACTTACATCGTAGCAAAGATATAACTTACTGAGAGATAGTGCCATATCAAACCGTTTTCGGTTGCTGGTGGCACCACCAAAAAGCTTTTCAATTTTAGAAAACCCTTGAATTATAGATAGTTCAAGGGTTCTTTTTTTACCCTCGCTACGCATTTCATTACATATTTGTGAAGTTGGATTTCGCCAATTCAGTGGCTTTTTTTAAGGCTTTTGAAAAAGCCATAAATATGTATCATACTTCATTGTTTTTCAACTATTTGACAATTTCAATCTCCGGTGTGAAAAAGTAATTTTGCACACATGACCGGATGAAGTTGAAAGTGTGAAATAAATTTAAAATTTCGGTATTTCCCATCGGGATAAAAAAAAGGAATCGAACCCGGGATACAAAAGGCAATTCGAACCTGATAAAAATGGGATTTTTATGGCTATTCCACAAGTCCCTCAAAAAAGCCACCGAATTTAACATTTCGTTTCACGTCCTCATGCCATCCGGTTTTGACGAAACAATTGGATGTAACACCTCTAAAAAAACAAAAGTGATGAAACAAGGAACAATGAACATTCTTTTTTTCGTGCTCAAAACGAAATTGTTGAAAAACGGTGAGGCCCCCGTACTGATGCGGATAACCATCAACGGGAGCTACGACGATGCCCGTATCCAAAGAAGCGTGCCTCTGAACTTATGGAATGCGGCCAAAGGATGCAGCAAGGGCAGGGACAGGGCATCCATCGCATTGAATACCTATATTGCGGAGTTACACGCACGTGCCCTCGAGAAACACAAGGAACTGGTATTGGAACAGGCCCTGATTACCCCGAAACTGATCCTGAAACGTGTTTTCGGGAAAGATACCGAAATGCGTACATTGCTCGGTACCATGCAGGATGGCATCAAGGAAATGGAAACACTGGCAGGCATAGACTACTCTCCCGTTACGATCAACCGGTACAAGAACGTGGTGAAGAAATTGCAGCGGCTTATCCCCTCTTATTACGGCAAGGAGGATATCACCTTCCATGAGCTGACACCGGAGTTCATCCGCGCGTTTGACATTTACCTGAAAACGGAGGAGGGACTGTGCCGTAACACGATAGTCCGCTACATGAAATGTTTCAAGAAATTCACCAACATGGCATTGGCAAAGGAATGGATGCGTAAGAATCCCTTTTACGGTTACAAGATGGAACAGGACGAGACCGATCCGGTATTCCTGACCTACGACGAGTTGCAGGCCGTCATGAAAAAGAAATTCACCATCCCACGGCTCGAGCTGGTCAGGGACATATTTGTCTTCGCGTGCTTCACTGGTCTGGCGTTCTCCGATGTCGCCACTCTGAGTGGTGAAAACCTGGTACAGGACAATCTCGGTGACTGGTGGATAAGGAAGGGAAGGGTCAAGTTGGAACACCGCAGAAAAGCGTCTTCCATCAGCAACATCCCGCTGCTGCCCGTTCCACTGGCCATATTGGAGAAATACAGGGAACATCCGATCTGCGTAAAGAAAGGATGCTGCCTGCCTGTCATGTGCAACCAGAAAATGAACAGCTACCTCAAGGAAATCGCCGATTTCTGCGGCATAAAGAAAAACCTGACCACGCACGTGGCCAGGCACACTTTCGGGACGACCGTCACGCTCGCCAACAATGTACCCTTGCAGGACGTGTCCGTCATGCTCGGACATGCCTCCACACGCATGACGCAGCATTATGCGCGGGTCATGAACAGCAGCCTGAAAGAGGCGATGAACAATGTGAAGGAACGTCTGGAATGGTAAATATGCAACCGGCCCATCATTGAAGGTATCTGAAAAGGATACCTTCTTTTTGTTATACTGTCTGTTATCCATTTTCTCTGGAAAACATCTTTGGTCTTCATAATCATCCTGTACTGGCGAAATAATTCATCATGGACACTACATATCCAAGTAACGGTATCAGTACACCGATTACATATACCATAGCGTACCCCAAAAGGACGAGAGGTAATATTTTACGATAAAGACCGGCGATAACAAGAAATATAAACAAAAAGCAAAAACCATAAACTCCTATTTGAAAACCGGGCATCAATTCATAAACGGGTACGGGCTCGGGGTTAAGCATGGCTCCGGCCACAATGGAATAAAGACTTGCCAACAATATAAACAATGTATACAGGCAGCTCTTAAAAATCCCGGGATCGTTTCTTTTACAATAGAGAATTGTTTGGATATCACTCCTAAGAAACTCAATACCCAGCAAGAAAGCTACCATGACACCCGTATCAAAAGCAGAGAATGTATTCATTTCAATCAATCACCTTTGACGCGAAGATATGTAAACTCGCTCACATACGGATGGCTTTGGAGAAAATAATGCAAAGTGTTTGAAACCGAAAGGGATATGTGGTTTTGTACCAGATTCTTCCATTTATGGCTTTTGACCGTTTTTGGGGGGAGTTAGGATAACGAATCGCTACCTATCCGTTGCCTTTTTCAGGATTGAAAAAGAGGTTTGGAAATTGCTCCCGCATCTCGTTCTATATCCTGTTTACCATAGTAAAGAACGCAGTTTTTGCTATGTCTGTTGATGCAAACTTAGTCATATTTTTCCGTATTGGAAAAAAAATAGGCTCTGTTTACAAGCCAAGGTATCTTATTCTTCGTTCCGCTATATTTTTCATGCCGTTCATTTGCTCTGCATATAATAATTTTGCAAACAAAGGAATTAGTTATGAATCAGGCAAATGTAAAGGTATCGTTCTACCTGAAAAAGAGCGAGGCGGATGCTGACGGCAACTGTCCTGTAATGGCAAAGTTGAATGTCGGAAAGTATTCCGAGGCGGCTTTCAGTGTGAAGATGAAAGTGCCACAGTCACGCTGGACCTCCGGACGTGCAACTGGCAAGAGCGTGGCGGCAAAGGAAATCAACAACCGTCTGGATGAGATTCGTGCGATGGCATTGAATATCTACACGGAGCAGTCGGCTGTTCGTGACGGTGTGACAGCCGATGAAGTGAAAGGTGTACTGCTTGGAATGGCCAGCGGGCAGGAAACGCTTTTGGGGTATTTCAAACGATTCATCTGCAATTTTGAAAAGCGTGTGGGAGTAAACCGCACAATAGGAAGCCTGCGGGCATATCGCAATGCCTACAACCATATCGAAAGATTCTTGCAGGTGCAATACAAACTGTCGGATATTCCGTTTTCCGCATTGGACCGCTCTTTCATCGACAAGTATGATTTGCACCTTCGGACTGAACGTAATCTCGCTCCCGGAACGATTATCAATCTGACCGTACAGCTGAAAACGATTGTCGGTGAGGCCATCGCTGACGGCATCATTACCGCCAGCCCGTTTTTGGGATATGAGCCGGTGCGTCCCAAAGCCGTACAGAAATATCTCACGGCAGAAGAGTTACACAGGATTATGACCACCCCGCTTCACAGGCAGACTCTCTATCATGTCCGTGATTTGTTTCTGTTTTCCTGCTTCACCGGCATTTGAAGTGAACCCAGAAAGTTGGATATAAATCAATTTCATTATGTCTAACAAACGAAAGAAGTACGAGAAACATCCTTATTCTGTGCGGTTACAAGTAGTAGCCAAAGTTTTGTGTGAGCATTTGCCTTTACGTACAACAGGTAAAATGTTTGATGTAAATCCACGTCAAGTCAAATATTGGGTTTCTTTATACTCCCGTTATGGAGAAGAGGGATTGCGTATGCAACATAGATACTATCCTGTTGATTTTAAGTATAAAGTACTCCAAGATGTATTTGAAAATCATTTATCTTTGCAAGAAGCTGCCTTAAAATATGGTATCCCCAGCCCAAGTACCGTATTAATGTGGCAACGTAAGTATAAGAATGTAGGCTTATCCGGTCTTCATGGAGGTAGCCGACTATGGTCTGAAGATATGATAACAAAAGAAAATGATCTTTTTAAAGAACCAGAAGAGTTTGTAGATCCTAAACCAAAAGATAATAAGGATTTACTTAAGGAAATAGAACTCCTTAAAGCAGAAAACGCATACCTAAAAAAATTGAGAGCCTTAGTTCAGGAACGCATTGCCCGAGAAAGCAAGAAAGGGTTGCCGCCATCCAAGAATTAAGGCATGAATTTAAGTTTTCTGTTTTATTGAAAGCTTCCGGGATGGCTAAAAGTACATATCATTATTACATTCAGAAATTTTCCCTTCCAGATAAATATCAAGAAGAGAAAAAAATGATATGTCAAATATTTCAAGAGAATCATGGTAGGTATGGATATAGGCGTATCACTCTGGGACTAAACCAAAGAGGATATAACCTGAATCACAAAACGGTTCTAAAACTAATGAACCAATGCGACTTAAAATGTATGGTCAGAAGAAAGAAATATAATACTTATAGAGGAACAGTTGGTAAAGTGGCTCCTAATATATTGGAACGTGACTTCTCTACGACCGCTCTTAATCAGAAATGGGTAACAGATGTCAGCGAGTTCTCTCTTTTTGGTTCAAAAAGGTATTTATCTCCCATCATGGATTTGTATAATCGAGAGATTATCAGTTTTACAATAACTGAAAGTCCCAATTTATCTATGGTTACGGATATGTTAAAAAAGGCTTTTACTCTCTTGCCTGATGACGTAGACTTAATTATTCACTCTGATCAAGGTTGGCATTATCAGCATCCAACATATCAACAGATGCTCAGAAAAAAAGGAATAGTACAGAGTATGTCAAGAAAGGGAAACTGTTTGGATAATGCAGTAATAGAGAACTTCTTCGGACTATTAAAATCTGAATTACTATATTTGCGGGAGTTTGAGAATATGGAACAATTTGTTCACGAACTAAATGAGTATATATACTATTACAATAATTATAGAATTAAAACGGGATTAGGAGGATTGAGCCCCATACAATTAGAACTCAATCCACTAATCCTATTTATTAACCGTCCAACTTTCTGGGTTCACTTCACCTCCGGCGAGGATGATTTTCCCGAAAACCGCTTGCGGCATGACCTTGCTCTGCCGGTAAGGGGGCGGGCTACCTTTGCCTGTGGAATGGAATCTGCGGTTTCTCATTTGTTTTTCCATCTTGTCAGGGCATCTTTCTTCGCGTCTCCCGTGCAGTTGTAATACAGCTCGCAGATACGGCAGAACTCCTCGATGATGACACGGTAAACCTCGCACTCGCCGCCGGACGGGATGACGGTATGTGTCCGTATCCTGTATTTCTCTCCGGCGAAGTCCCTGAACTTGCGTGTAATGACGGTCTTGCCGATAAGCTTGGCCAGTTCCTCCTTGTTATAGACATCCTGGTTCTGCTTCTCTATACCGAACACGGTGGATTTTCCCGGACAGTGGCAGGCACGGAAAAGCACATGTCCCCTGAAGGCAGAGAACGGCTCGCCATAGTGCGGATTGTTCTCTTCCTCGATTTCCTTGTCCCTGTTCTCGTGGTACACCCGGCCGCTCCAGCAAATCATGTTTATGGAATTGTTGTAAAGCAACTTGAACTGGCTATAAAGCTCCGCGATGTTGTTGCGGGTGGTCGTGCCGGTGTCAAGTATCTTGTACCTGAGACGGCGGAAGAGGCTGAGAATATGCCTTGTACGCTGTGACGACGGGGTGGTTATCTCGTCCGACTCGTCGAAGACGAGGCACAGCTTTCTTGAGGTGCGCCTGACAAACCTTGCCAGCCCGCGCTTCAGCTTGCCGAGCATGGAGGTGGAGAGGACGAGGAACACGCCTTCCGAAACCGTTTCCAGATCGGCATTGCTCCTTACCACCCGGAACTGTTCCCTGTTCATTGAGAGGAAGGGTATCCATGTCATGTTGGTGGCGATGGCGGGAGCCAGTATGATGACATTGCGTATCTTGCGGTATTTGAGCAGGTACTTGGCACGGTGGTATACGGCGGCGGTTTTTCCCAAGCCTTGCTGCCAGTTCAGCAGGGCGTATCGTTTCTGCAAGACGAGGTTCTGGTCGTGTTTCTGGAGCGCGGTGAACTCACATACGTCACCGTCCTTGTTGACAAAGGTCATGCGGTCAAGGTATTCGGTCAGCCGTGTGTCGGGCTTCATGTCGGCAAACTGCTGGTTCTGGACTTCGTATTGCCTGCGTTTTCTGCCGATCAGTTTTTCTGCCGCACGGATTTGGCGCATATTCTTCTCTGTAGGGAATTCCGGCATGGGCAGTACTGCGCGTCCCAGCACGAGGTCGTTGATGCCTGCCGCCTTATGCGGGACCTTGTCCAACAGTCGTGGGGCATATTGTTTCAGCTTGAATCCGTATGAGCTCTTCACCAATGCCACTTCCTCGCGCGACACGACATTCTGCGAGGTGATGTACCTACGGAGGACGGCAAGCACTTTTTTTGTGGTCAGTTTCTTCCTTTCCCATTCCTTGCCCTGTTCATTCGTGGCGTTCTCAGGAGGTTTCTGGTTGCGGAATTTTGTGACCAACGCCTCCGCTTTGGCGATGTGTCTGTTCAGCTTGGCGTGCGCCTTCAACTCATACATGTATTTGGCGAGTTTGTACTCGAACAGTTCAAGCTCTTCCTTATCTATTCTGTTTGTCTCGCGCATCAGGTCGAAACGCAGCCTGTGCTTCATCGCCCTTGCCTCGCTGATACGTTTCCCCAGTTCTTCCGCCGTTATGAATTCCTCCGCGTTGTATGTCTGCACCCCGATGTGGATCGATTTGCGGAAGAATACCATTATCTTCGTGTTGAAGTTGTCTGCTCCGATGGAGGCGAAGGCTTCAGGGGACAGCTTCGTCTGGCCGACAATACAACTCCATAAGCTGCACGAGAACCGTAAATGGCCGAAGACGCAGCGTCTTTCAAGATAGAAATAGACTTAATGATATTCGGGTCAAGGTTAGAAAACACTGTAGCATCCGCAATAACACCATCGATAACGCACAATGGGGCAGAAGTCACAAGTTGCCACGACCACGAAAATTTATATATAGCCAAGCCGATTAAATTAAGTTTTTCCATATAATATAAAAAATGATTACTTATTAAAAATAGATTTAACAGAAACAAATTCGTAACTACTAAAAAAAATAATTATAGTTCCTAAATAACAGAAAATTATCACACTCATTTTTATAATTTCATCTCATATTAACCTCCTATTTATTTCTTAATTGCCGGGGAGTTAATCCAAATATTCTTTTGCAGTAAAAAGAGAAATGAGCTTGGGACTTAAAATTAAAATCCATGGCAATATCTTGAAATGATATTTCTGTTTCAGAAATTTTTTCCAGTATCCGTTCTGCTTTTTTTTTTTGCATCCAGCGATAAGGACTTTCATTAAAACAATGTTTGAATTTCCTGCTGAAGGATCGCTCCGATGTACAATATAATTCGGCAAACTCCTTTACGGTATTGACCTTTTTATAATTATTGAGAACAAACTCTTCGAATGAGTTCCATGAACTGGACACAAGCTGGAAAAATTCGATCAACTCGTTTTTCGTATAGATCCCCCTCAATACTAGCAACAATTCTTGTTGTTTCAAACAGTGCATGTGTCTACATTGCAGTTTCGAAGCTAAATATGTACGTACCGACTCCAATACTTCCAGCAGCGGTGTACGTATAGGTAAAACATGATTACCTTTCTCACTAACGCTGGTAAAGAGAGATTCGACAAACTGTCTATTGCATGACTTTACGTCTTTATTCCAAAACAACAATAATAACCGTGAATCTTCCAACGCCGTAATATTATTAGGGATGTGTTGTGGTATAATCACCATTTCGTTTTGTTGCAAAAAAATATGATTGTTTCCATAATCTACAGATAACTTTCCATACAAAAGGAAAATCACACAAAAAGAAGATTCGTTGTCAATGCTACTATTTTCTTCTTTTCTAAGCTCACAAAAGACAAAACCTGTATTATAAGCTACTTGATAGTTGATACAAGACAAGTGCTCTTTCAGATAAAGTAGTTTCATGGTGTATTAATTTTATTCAACAAATATAAAACATGTTATAATCACTACGCTTTCATAAACAAGACAATAATTTATATAAATAAGCCAAAATCTATTATATTTATATTTTCAAGATAACACGAAATTACTTTAATATTTAACATACATAATAAACCATATTTAAAAATTTATTTTACACAAAAAAAACAATCGAATATTTTCAAGTTCAGTGGCAATATATATACCTTCTATTCGATAACAATCAATTTGTTTTTTACAGCGTTTGACATAACAAAGTTCCACAAGAAAAAAAGATGAATCAAAATTCATTTCCCCTTGTATGACAGGGAAGCGCAAATTACCAAAGTAGATGTACATTACAATAGATTCGTTTAGAAATAAAAGACCATACTCTAAATTCCGTTGAAAAGGGAATCTACTAGATGTTCGGTTGTAAGGAAGAAAGTAGAAGTCACATGAAGTAGAGGGAATCCAAGAGTCCCTTTTACCTTTTTATTGGAAATTGGAGATGAATTTATTATATGGCAGAGACTTTTCCTGCGCTCTGATATTTCTCTAAAGATCTTTGACATAAGTTGTTAATCTGATTAGTTTTATACAATTCTTTCTGACAAAGAAACAAAACAATATTTAGTATTATCATTGATATTGCAAACCAAATTTTGTCAAAAACAAAACTAGTATTATTTTTGTAGTAAAAAACACTCTTGTTAAAAAATTAAAATATGAATCTTTTCAAATCTCTTGTTCAGGCAAAGGACAAATGCATTTTGGATGACTCTCTTTTTTATGACACAATTGGACATTCCGACTCCCTTGAAGAGTTAGTATGTGAAAAAACTTTCTTTTTTCTTTTAGTTTCAAGTGGAAAAGCGAAAATTCATATTCAAGATGTACAAGACAGCATTCATAGTGTAGGAAAAAATGATTTGCTTGTCATTCCTGCGTCTATGACTATAATATTTCAACAATTAAGCAAGGATTATATGATGTATTGTCTTGCGCTTACTCCTCCTTTCTTCCACAGCCTCCCTTCAAGCCAATTTTTATATGGGAAGCTATGTGAATTCGTTACAAGATACTCTTTGGCTGCTATACATTTAAAGAACGACGCAAGCTATTATTTCAAAAAGACTTTTACGTTGTTTCAAGGATATACAGTGAAAGGACTTTTACATAAAGAAGGGATTTATGGGCATTTATGTAATTTTTTTATTTTAAATGTTGGAGACATATTCTTTTCCAATATAGAAAATGCTTCGCCAGCCATATCCAACAAGAGTTGGATATACTACAAGTTCAAAGATTTAGTTTTTGAACATTATCGTCAACAACACAAGATACATTTTTACGCAGATCGCCTGTCTGTTTCGGACATCTATCTATCTAGAATAATCAAGGAGGAAACAGGACAAACAATACATGCACATATTACAAAATTACTTTATACAGAGGCTAAAAAAATGCTTTCCTGTTCAAAATATGATATTCAGACAATAACAGACACTCTCGGTTTTGCAGACCAAGCCTCTTTTAGTAAGTTTTTCAAACGATTGGCAGGAGCTTCACCAAAAGAATATCGAAATAACTTGAACTGCCGATAGACTGAAGGTTTAACGGTAGTTCTAATAGCAATCTATCATTATCATGATTACTCTATTGCTTATATTTTGTAGTAATTATTAAAAGAGAAGTAATTTAAACTATGTCATACCTTTATCTTTTATTTAGCGGTGAATTTGCATTCTTAACCTGGTAAATATTGGAATATTAATCTGATAAAAAGACACATTTAAAAAGTTACAATTATTCATTCCTTTTATATCCATTTTATTATTAGTAGAATAAGGGATATACTGAATAAACTTTAAGAGTATTCCATGAGGCTTGAAAATAAGATGAGTTTCAATATTTCCGTACGATAAAGTGATTATTCGCTCGATCGCAACAAGCAAATGAAATATTGTTATTCGCTTGATAGATACCAAGATATCCTTGCTACAATCATGTGTAGCAAGGATAAATCTTTTAATTTGGATATTGCGACATCCTTTTTGTTATTCAGGTAAATATTTTTTATAATCATCTGTTATATCCGAGTCAATGACCGGACGTACAGAGAAGGTCATACAACGCCTGTAAGTGGCGTTTGTATTGGAGGCAGGCGCCCAACCGAGAGTACCTCCAGTGGAATTGAGCAGATAACGGCCCGCATGAGCATCATTCCTGGCCTGTGCCACGGCGAAAATGACCTCATTCCCTCCCGTTTTGTTGTTCAAGAAGGAGCCGTCATAAATACTTCCGGGCAGAGGTGTTTTCAGACCGGATTTATTTATATTATAATATGCGAATCTCAATGTTACAGCCTCGTTTTGTGACATGATCCGGAATCCGTAGGGAGACGGGTCAAAAACGGTTTTTCCGCCCACATTCTCGGGGTTTCCGGAAGAAGGTTTGTTCCACGGATAAAGGAATACCCAGCGATCCTTAAAATTATCAACCACCCTATGCGGGAAACATTCATACAGCCAAAAACTTTGATGGGAGACGATCGAGTTCGGCCTTTCGATACTTTGTTTCATCGTCATAGCGGCCCCCCTTGCCTCCTGAGCATTATCAAGACCATTATTCGCCCTATCCCCTTTCTGCTCCCAAAGGAAATCAAATGGCTTGCCATTGCCGTCATAAAAGTTCGTATTTGTCCGCACGTCATGTGCCGGGAACGGGTCTTTCCTGCCCCATTGGTATTGCATGCCGAATTCCTTATACGCACTTTCACTATACTGTGAATTAACCGCCTCGTAGGCCCCCAACAGATGCGACATCAATTGAACCGTTTCCGCTCCGTCTCCTCCATATTTACCGATATTCAATACTGTCGGATACTTGTCCACTATCCAGATGTGCCAAGACCAGAGGGTCGGGTTCCCCTTGATCTTTCCTGATTTAATCTCTATCAGCACATTCCCCGGCTTCTGTCCGGGCTTGACATAGATATATGAATCAGGACCTGATCCTCCCTGCTTGAACAGTTTGCTGAGCCCCGCTCTTTCTATATCGTTTTGCCGCCCCATCGCTTTAATATCCGTCCACAGGATATTGACAGTCCAGTCATCATCCGCATCTAGCCTGTTCAGCATAAAATCCTCCCTGTTTCCCGGAAGCCCTCGCTTGCCACTCATAACGGCGTCATGATCCAGGAGCTTCTTGTAATAATTATAGGCGGTATTCACGCGGGAAACGGGGATAAAGATCCCTTGCTTCGCACCTGCTTTAAGCATATATGTATTCGCTTCAGGCTGCACTATTCCGGAAACCAGCTCCACCTCGAACTCTCTCTCAGGGAAAAGACCGTCAGGGGAATAAATCTTGAATCTCGCCTTACCGGAGTAAAGACGTGGGGCTGTGATATCGTCAACAGCCGTGAAAGAAACCGGTTTTCCCGAAAGGGAAGGATGTGTCTCTTGGAAAGGTGCGAACGTCTCTATCACATCACCCGCTCCGTTATCGGACAAAGCGGAAACCAGTTCGATCTTGTATTCGCTGTTGGCCTTGACATAATATCGCTTCTGTTTGCCGTCCATCAGATAGACATTTTCGCTGGACACCAGCAATGACTGACGCAGCCCTTTATCGAAGAAGGGGATGGCATTATATTCTTTCTGTAAGAGACTGAGTTTTCCCGACGCGCTTCTACCGGTTCCCGCATGTGTAACGGTGAAGACATAAGTAGTATTAAAATTATCGAAATACTCCAGATTCTCCGTGATGTCGGGAGCCGTCACCGTGTATCTCCATATCCCTCCCGCGAGTTGATCCGCTTTCTCTATCTTGAACGGGTTGGCGGCTTCGGCTTGGAAAATAGGTTTCAGGCCATGCGGCTCTGTCCTCACATAGAAAGTGACCTTGGCTCCTGCCTCTTCCGCCGTAAGCGTTCGTCCGTCTTTCATTATCACCTTACCAGGTTGCCCATAGCTCTCGCCGTACTGGTTGACCTCGATAAACTCCAGCGGCTGGCTGCACGCCTCGTCCGCGAAGATCTGTAGGGTGACATTGATATCCTTGGACTGCTCAAAGCCAAGGAACCATTTCATACGGCCCGCTTTCACATAAGCGGCTTTCAGCGCATTCTGGGCATCTTCCGGCCTTTCCGGCCACGAACGGTCCGTGTCCACCTGCTCCGTGACCGTAAAGGTCACGATTTTCTCGTCGGTCGCCGAGGGTTTTATAGAATAGCTGATCCATGCGGGCAGCCCCTCTACCGTGAACCCCTCGGGCCAGGAAGTCTGCACTTTCGCCGTCAGGCTACCCCCCTCCCTATAAAAAGTGAAATGATCATCGCTGACCCCCAGCATATATTGCCCGTCATACTGCACGTTGGACATCGTGGACTCGTTCCATACCACGACATTGTACATGATATTGGCGGCCGGCCCTTTCCTAGCGTCCTCTTCCGTATCGAATCCCGGGCCACCCACCTCCGTGATGTTCACCAAGTAACGGTGGTTCCGCAGTAAGGGCAGGTACTCGTATGTCGCGTCGGCCTCGGTTCCCGTACGTTTCAAATAGTCTATCCGGAAGAACGGCTCCTTGTCGGGACGACTCTTGTCCACGCCGGTCAGCCCGACAACGATATAGGGGCGTCTCAAGAAATTTTCCGTATCCTCTTCCGGGAGCGTCTCTCCGTTGGCTCCTTGCGTGGCACCCGTCGGGGTATTGACCGCCTCCGGGACATAGACTTCACGCAATAATATCTTCTCTTCCGCTATGGAAGATGTCCTGTCGGTCCTTCCTGTTACGGCCGGAGCGGGATCGGGAATGGAAGGTTGTTTCGCCTTTCTATTAACCTGATCCCAATAAGCCTCGCTCTCGAACGGAGAGATCCGCCCTTTTGTATTGGTGTTATAAAAAAATACCTTGGTCAGCGTTATCCCCTCGATACCCTCGGCTTTCTCGTCAAACGTGGAAGCCCCTTCCGACGTTTCGCTCAGTTTAAGCCCCACATCTACACGTGCCACGGCACGGATCAGGTAGATGGTCCCGAGTTTTGGAACGGCGCCGGAACCGTGATCCACCTTGACCGGATCCGAGACTCCCCACATCGGGAGCTCTCCGTCCTTCCATTCCCCCTTGTCGGGCATGAAGAATGTGAAAAGCCCCATGACCTCTTCCCGTGTTTTTCCGGTCAACTCATCCGCCCCGATCTCGTCTGACGTAGCGATATTGGCCAGCATCACGAAGGTACTGGTATTGCCCGAAGGGGTATTTTTCGCCAGCAGGGTCATGGTACCCTTGCTTTTCTTATCATCCGGGGCGCTGGAGGGAGTGAAAGAAGTCACTTTGGCCTCGTATGAGAACCTATTGTCTTTGTCAAACACAAGTACCCTGATCCTCTCCGCCGCCGTCTCGTTCTCTCCCTCCGGCGTAAGGGAGCGGGTCAGAGGATTCCGAAGCCCAAGCCCTTCGACGGACATGGTGACAGATCCCCAGCCATCCTTGGTTGCTATTTCCGTTCCTCTGCCTCCATGCTCATCAAAGGGGTCACTGCACCCTTGCATGAGAGGCATTCCCATAAATATCGCCAAGAAAGCGAATAGCAAAGTGTAATGTTTGATTCTCATATGTATCTATTTTTTAAACTGTTTCTCTTTTTGATGGCATGAGCGGGTGCCTTTGTTACCAGGGGATAGCCACTTCCGTATCCTCCCATTCATCCACAACAACGTCATGCTCCATGTTCTTGGTCCCTTTCAGCGTGGAGAAGACACGGTAGATGGTATTACGACGAATATTGTAATACGCCTTGTCATCTTGCCCAAGATCCGGATTATAGAGTTCGATCTTGTACGTCTCATCGGGGTCTCCCGTCCG
>JABLTT010077333.1_pt1 | contig 18730 bp, 23 predicted proteins | sample 7160061 | NCBI WGS metagenome assembly JABLTT01 (sample SAMN14651232, study PRJNA627086) | human gut metagenome | isolation source: feces | host: Homo sapiens
AACTCAGGCTGGTTGGATGCGCGGCCTGCGTGATCCGTGAAGAGAGCCAGATAATGGATGCCCTGGCATACATACTTTCGGATGCAGGAACAGATCCCTCATGGCTTGCCTATCAGCGGGAATGCAGCCGATATCGGAAGGAGTTTGAGAAAGGTGGCGGGAAATGAAATTCAGGCCGCATGCCTACCAGGCACACTGTATACAAAAAATCATAGAGATCAGAAAACTGGGACTCTTTCTAGATATGGGGCTCGGCAAGACAGTGACTACGCTGACCGCCGTGAAGGAACTGAAGTACAACCGGTTTGAGGTGCGGAAGGTCCTGGTGATCGCCCCCAAGAAGGTAGCAGAGGGCACCTGGACGAAGGAAAAGGACAAGTGGGACCACACCAGGATGCTGAGGGTATCGCAGGTGCTCGGCAGCCAGGCAAAGCGGATCAGGGCGCTGAACACGCCGGCGGACATTTACATCATCAACCGGGAGAATGTGGCATGGCTGGTAGACTATTACCGGAACGCCTGGCCGTTCGACATGGTGGTCGTGGACGAGAGCAGCAGCTTCAAGAGCCACAAGTCCAAGAGGTTCAAGGCGCTGGCCAGCATGGGCGGCCATATCGGCCGGATGGTGGAGCTGACCGGCACCCCTTCCCCGAACGGCCTGAATGACCTGTGGTCCCAGGTCTTCCTTCTGGACGGGGGCGAGCGCCTTGGGAAGAGATACACCCAGTTCCGGGAGCGGTACTTCGACCCGGGGGACAGGGGCAATAACGTGATATACAACTACAGGGCGAAGCCCGGAAGCGAGGAGAGCATCCTGGAGAAGATCTCGGACATCTGCATCAGCATGAAGGCGGAGGACTACCTGCAGCTTCCGGACGTGACGTACCACCAGGTACCGGTAACCCTGGATGCGAGAGCGGAGAAGGCATACCGGGAGATGGAGCGGAAGATGGTCCTGGATCTGCCGGAGGATGAGGAGCAGATCAGCGTGGCCAGCGCGGCGGCCCTGAGCAACAAGCTCCTGCAGCTGGCCAACGGGGCGCTGTACGATGACGGCCACGGCGTCCACGAGGTCCACGGCTGCAAGATCGAGGCGTTCCTGGAACTGATCGAGAGCCTGCAGGGCAAGCCGGCCCTGGTATTCTATAACTTCCAGCATGACCGAGAGAGGATCCTGGGGGCGCTGGGCAAGTCGGGACTCCGGATTCGGGAGCTTAAGACCACGGATGACGAGGATGCCTGGAACCGGCGGGAGGTCGACATCCTGCTTACCCATCCTGCCAGCAGCGCCTACGGGCTGAACCTTCAGCAGGGCGGGAACCACGTCGTCTGGTTCGGCCTGACCTGGAACTATGAATTATACACCCAGGCCAACAAGAGGCTTCACCGTCAGGGGCAGGAGGAGAAGGTGATCATCCACCATCTCGTATGCGCCGGGACCCGGGACGAGGATGTGATGAAGGCCCTGGAGCGGAAAGAAGATGTCCAGGAGTGGGTGATGCAGAGCCTGAAGGCAAGGATTAAAAAAATTAAGGAGGAAACGAGATGAAAGTATATATCAGCGGCCCGGTGACGGGAACGGATGACTACGTGGAAAGATTCCAGAAAGCAGAGGATGAGCTGTACGGGCAGGCGCTTTGCCAGTAAACGGGGATTTAGCGAACAAAAAGTTGCCAGCAGGCCCACACAGTAAATGGTGGTTTAAAAGCGGGCCTATGTACTGGCAACATGATAATTATAAGGCTTCAGAGCCGAAAAAGCAACAGAACAAACGAAGGAGATGATAGATTATGAACCCAGAAGAGACACGAATAAGAATACTGCTGAAAATGGATGAAGTGATTCCGGCTCTTGCACTGAATCGGGATCCAGAGTTTAATGAGCAGGTAAGCTGCGTTATATGTAACTTGGCAAGCGCATATAAAGACTTGGAGCCGCAAAGAATTAATAGGCGCCTGAAGGAAGGTGATCCAGATGCGTAAGCAGAAGAGGGACAGGCATACGCTTGAGAGCGACCGGAAGAATAACTTTGGGGAACTGGCCAGCAGGGATCCCGGGGAGAAGGCGAGGGAGCGGATGCGCCGGCCGGCCTACGCCCCTGGGGAGTTATCCTTCCAGGCAAGGCGCCTGATCCGGCACCAGGGCAGGCAGATGGAGATGGAGCACAAGACGGTAGAGGATTACATCAGGGATAGGGGGATGATAGGCATTGGACAAAAGAACATTGAGGCAGTACAGACCGCTTCTGAAAGAGATAGAGTTGCTGAGCAAAAAACTGGATAAGCTGCAGGAACGGGCGTATAATGTTCCGGAAGTACTTGGGAAAGTGACCGGGTCCAGCAAGGATTTCCCTTACATAGAGGAGCACATTACTGTGCAGATGGATGAGCCGAAGGAGTCAGACGAGATTAGCCGGCTGATGCGGATCAACGAGAAGCGCCTTGATAAGGCAGAAGCGGACAGGCTTGAGATCGAACAGTTTATAGCAGCCATCCCAAATAGCACAGACCGGCAGATCTTTGAATTATCGTTCTTGCAGGGGAAGAAGCAGATAGAGGTTGCGAATGTTGTGGGGTATAGCAGGGGAAGGGTATCGCAGATAATTAGTAAATACGTAAAGGATTAACACAATTAACAAAAATCTGTGGTATTATTTAAAGTGAAGAAAGTGAATATGATTGACGTGTCACTTGTTTCCTCCAACACACATAGGCGACAGGGCGTCCTGGATATTCCAGGGCGTCTTTTCGTTGCATAATGTCGATAGATGGGATATTATGGTAATTAGATTAATGTAAAAAATGGTCTGTGGAGGATTATGAAAGATGGCAAAGAAAAAAGGAAAAGTTGAACGGAGTATACACTACTTTGATATTGTTTTGCAGAGATTAGGAAAAGATAAGGAAGAGTCTTATGTAAAATATTCGAATCAATCTGAAAAAATGTTAGTTGTTTTTCGGTATTTTGAGGAACTTAATAAGAAATTGAAGAAGGAAAAAAGCAAACTTAAAAGATTAAGTATACTTGAGATGATGGAATATACTACCGATAGTGGAGATAAACTATATGTAGAAGTAGATGAAATTGATGAGAAGAAAGGACATATAGACTTTCGGTTAGTTTTATGTAGGCCAGATGCATTTCCATATATTGAAAAAGAGGGAAAACTAGAAAGTATAGTTGGCTTGGTAGAAGGGGAATTTAATATCGCAGAAATAACTCATTGCGTTATGTTCTATAAAGAAGGAGTGATGGGAGCTGAATTTAATTTTAATGGGGCAAGACCTAGTGAGATATCAGCATATGCAAGCTTCAAATGTAATAAAATAGATAGATTGGTGTGTACACCAAAACTACGAGGTGACACTTTTCAAAGAATTGCAGATGATAGAGGATATTCTCTGTTTCAGTTGAAAGTGAAAAATACTCCTGATATGAAAGTGTTTTTACGTGATAAAATGGGATTAATAGGTAGTACGATTAATGAAATTGAAGAACTGGATTCATACGAAATTATTTTAAAAAGAAGGGTCGGTAAGAAAAAAATAGGTTTTCCGGCATTAATGAATAAAGATGAAATTCAAGAGTTTATTGGAAACAACATAGAAGATATAGAAAAATTTGAGATAAATCAAGGTATTTATCGGGATCCGATAAATCTGTTAGCCGATAAGATGATTTCCAGAAAAGAATTTGTGATGACTAAAAAGAAAACTATAGATAGTAAATCTATGTATGACACAATTGTTAACTTTTACGAGTGCTCAGTTAAGGAAGAGTAGTGATATGTATGAAGAGCCAAGAGAGGCATATGCTTAGACGAGTTTTTTTGACTATTATTTCTATTATTTTAGGTCTGATAATGGCATACGTAATCTGTACTAAAATGAAAGTAGGAAAATTTGTTTTTACTGTTTCTAATATGATTGAAATTTCTAAGGTTATGCTGGGAATATGGGGAACTTTATTAGGTTTTATTGTGACGGCAGAATCTATTTTGGTTGCTTTTGGCAAGGGCACGATTACAAATGAGTTTAAGCAAACAGGGCATTATATGACTGTTATTTACCAGTATACTCAAACAAGCATTAAGCTATTGCTATATATTCTAATGTTTATATGTATCATAGTAAGAAATATATTTACAATGACCGAAATGTTTTTATTTATATTATGTGTAACGATGACATTTGTTGATATATTTATAAGTTTAATTATACTAATATTTATGTTAAAGATGGCTAATAAATAATTAATAAGCAAGCATTCTTCACCGAGGATGCTTTTCTACCTCGGTCCATCGGGCCGGGGTATTTTTATGCAATAAAACAGACAGAAACAGAGGTGAGGTGATTGCCAAAGCAGAGAAGCCCGGACTCTTACAAGGCCGAAGAACTGTACAAGTCAGGAATGAAGTTAGTTGAGATTGCAAGTCAACTAAATGTATCCGAAGGCACGGTTAGAAGTTGGAAAAATAGATATCGTTTTGATGGGTCAAACGCAACGTTGCGAAAGAATAATCGCAACGTTGCAAAAAAGAAGCACGGTGGACAGCCCGGGAATAAGAACGCGGTCGGTCATGGCGCGCCTAAAAGGAACAAGAATGCCGAGAAATTCGGATTCTTCTCGAAGTACCTTCCGGAAGAGACCGTCTCCATCATTCAGGAGATGCCGGCCGATCCACTGGATGTACTATGGGACCAGATACAGATTGCCTATGCCGCCATCATACGGGCGCAGCAGATCATGTACGTCCGGGACAGGGATGATCTGACCACGACGCAGATCCAGGATAAGAACGGGGATTCCGTGACCGAGGAGCGGTGGGAGGTGCAGCAGGCCTGGGACAAGCAGGGAAACTTCTTGAAGGCGCAGGCCAGGGCGCAGTCGGAACTGCGCAGCATGATCCGGCAGTATAAGGATCTGGCAGAGAGGGTCGGAGGAAAGCAGGAGGCGATAGACCGCCTGGATGAGATACTGAAGGGAGTGCGCGAGAATGCAGCTAAGCAGGAAGCAGAATGAGTACATCGTGCATGCGACGCATAGATGGAACATCAAGTCCGGCGCCGTCCGATCGGGGAAGTCGTATGTGGATACGGCCTTCGTGATTCCCTTCCGGATCCGGGAGAGGTCAGGCAAGCCCGGGCTGAATGTGATCCTGGGCGTGTCCAAGGAGTCGATAGAGCGTAACGTGCTGCAGCCGATGCGGGAGATATACACGGAGGAACTGGTCGGCACGATCAACAGCCGGAACGTTGCCAGGATCTGCGGCGAGGATGCCTATTGCCTTGGAGCCGAGAAGATCAGCCAGGTGGCCAAGATCCAGGGATCCAGCATCAAGTATTGCTACGGGGATGAGGTGGCGAAATGGAATAGAGAGGTATTCCAGATGCTGAAATCCCGTCTGGATAAGCCGTATTCCTGTTTTGACGGGTCCTGCAACCCGGAGCATCCCACGCACTGGCTCAAGGAGTTCATAGATGATGCCAGGCTGGACATCTACCTGCAGAGATACACGATTTTTGACAATCCCTTCCTGGACCCTAAATTTGTGGGAGAGCTCTGTAAGGAATACGAGGGCACGATCTACTATGATCGCCTTATTCTTGGATTGTGGAAGCGAGCAGAGGGTGCCATCTACAAGAAATTCGCGGATAATCCAGAAGCATTCCGGTGCCGGATAGTGGATCAGTACTCAATGGATCCACCTTGCAGGGAATTCCGGAAAGAGGATATCACCTCCATCGAGATTGGCATTGACTTCGGAGGGAGCCAGTCCGGCCATGCATTCGTTGCCCGCGGGTACACGGATGACTATAGAGAAGTGATAGCGCTTAAGAGCCGGAGAATTAGGGCGATGGATGAGAACGAGGATATTGACAGCAATCGGCTGGACGAACTCTTCTGCGAATTTATGCGCGATGTGATCAATCAGTACGGGGTAATAGTCCGGCATGGGGATTACGTAGAGTACTGCAACGTCGAGTCGGTGTACTGGGACAATGCTGAGACCGTCCTAGGCAACTCTATCCGCAATGCAGTGGAGAAAAGATTTCCCTGGATATCCGTAAGGCAGGCAAAGAAAAGGGCAATTACAGACCGGATTAGATGTACCGTCAGGCTCATGGGGGCAGGGCGGTTTTTTATTACAGATGACTGTGGATCACTGCAGGCGGCCCTGTCAGATGCAGTATGGAACCAGGAAGTAAAAGACAAGGACGAACGCCTGGACGATGGAAGCACAGATATTGACAGCCTGGATGCTTTCGAATACACGATAGAAAGGGACATGAAATATCTGATACAGGAGGCAGAAGATGCTTAGCGGAATTAAGATGATATGGAGGCGGATAGCAAATATGTTTGGATATACCACTTTGAAGTCTATAGTAGGTAAGGATGTGGCACTATCCGGCACTATGATAGATGCGATAAACGAATGGAAACGGATGCTGAACGGGCAGGCGGACTGGATTACAGACTATGTGACTTCATTGAAACTGGAAGAAGGTATATGCCGGGAATTTGCAGATGCTGTCCTGGCTGAAATGGAAACAAATGTAAACAATGATAAACTGGATAAGGCTTATCAGAATAGTATTGCAGGCTTAAATGAAAACCTGCAGGAAGGACTGGGGCTTGGCTCTTTCATCCTGAGGCCGCTGGGACCGGACACGGCAGAGTATGTGACAGCGGATAAGTTCATTCCGATACAGTTTGGTGACGATGGGAAACCAACAGATGTCGGATTTCTTACAGTAAAGCGAATAGGAGACAGCGATTACTACACCAGATATGAACATCACTACTTTATAGACGGCAATTTAACCATTGAAAACAAATGCTATCACTCCCAGAATGATAATGACATTGGAATCCCATGTGATCTGGGCGTGGTTGAGGAATGGGCGCAGATAGCACCAGGACCAGTTACCTTCCCGGGGATGATGCAAATGGACTTCGGGTATTACAGGAATCCGGTCAAGAATAAGGTTGACGGCTCTAAATGCGGGGTGTCTATCTTTGAGTCGGCTAAAGAACGGATTAAGGGTGCAGATATCCGAAAAGCGCAGCTGGATTGGGAATATGAATCCGGTGAGAGGGCAATCCATACAGACGTAAGAGCCTTAAAAAACGAAGGCAAGGGACGTCTTAGTATGGCGAAGTTGAATAAACGCTTGTACAGAGGGCTGAATATAGATGATGGAAAGGATAAGGAGCTTTTCAAGGAATATTCTCCAGATATGCGTGATGAAGCATATAAGCGCGGGCTGGAAGAGGAAAAGCGGGAAATTGAATTCATTGTCGGGCTTTCCTACGGGGACTTGTCTGATGCACAGGAGGTGGCGAAGACAGCAACGGAGGTGCGGACTACAAAAATCCGCAAATACAACCGCGTAACAGCAATACAGAAGAATCTCAAAGAATGCCTTGAGGATTTTGTTGCAGGCCTTGCCTTCTACAATGGCCTTTATACTTCTAGTTATGAATTCAACTGTGACTTTAAGGACTCCATTCTTGTAGACGAAGAAACAGAACGTCTGCAGGACAGACAGGATGTTGCAGCAGGATTTATGCAGCCGTGGGAATACCGGGCAAAATGGTATCATGAGGACGAAGCGACGGCCAAGGCAAACCTTCCGGAGCAGAACAGGGTAATGGAGTGATGTAGGTGGTGAACAGGGATTATAAAGAGCAGCTGTCCAGGAAGATAGAAGGGGTGTACTCGGATCTGGAAGAGCGTATCATGCAGGATATCGTCAGGAGGATACGCCAGGCCGGAAAGATCACGAGCACGGCAGACTGGCAGATCAACAGGCTGAGGATACTTGGAAACTCTTCGGAGGATATCGAGAAGATGCTGAAAGAGGCGCTGGATGCGTCCTATCCGGAGATGTTCGAGCTGTATGACAGGGTCATTGACTGGGAATACGTCCGCAGCAAGGATATCTATGAGCAGATTAATGCAGAGTTCATTCCTTACGAGAAGAATAAGCAGCTGCAGCAGATTACGGAGGCCCTCGTCCGGCAGAGCAGCGAGGAACTGGAGAATATTACGCGATCCCTCGGATTCTATCTGGACTATGGGAATGGAAGAAAGGTCCTTACGCCTCTTGCGGAAGTATATCAGAAATATCTGGATGCCGCCTGCATGGACATCGTGTCAGGGACGGAAGACTATAACAGCGTCCTGCGCCGGGTAGTTACTCAGTTGACCAACAGCGGGCTTCGACAGATTGATTATGCGTCCGGGTATGCCACCCGGGTAAACGTGGCTGCAAGGAGGGCAATCATGTCTGGAATCACCCAGTTGACCGGTCATGTGTCGGACATGAATGCCGAAAAGCTGGGTACAGATTATTTTGAGGTAGCCTGGCATGCCGGGGCGCGTCCAGCGCATCAGGCATGGCAGGGGAGAGTCTGGACAAGAGATCAGCTGGTAACGGTCTGCGGCCTTGGGACCGTGACAGGACTTCTTGGCGCCAATTGCTACCATGAGTACTATCCGTTCTTTCCTGGCATCTCTGAACGAAACTGGTCGGACGCATGGCTGGAAGAGCAGAACCGGGAAGAGAATACGCCTAAGGAATGGATGGGGAGGAAGTATACCGTCTATGAGGCGAAGCAGCGGCAACGGCAGATGGAAACGGCCATGCGGGCGCAGCGCGAGAAGGTAGCACTGCTTAAGAAGGGCGGCGCGGATCCGGATGAGATCATGCTGGCCAGGTGCAAGTATCAGGCCCAGCTGGATGAATATGGAAGGTTTTCCCGGAAGATGAATCTCCAGCAGGAGCGAGAGCGCATCTATTACGATATGCGAGGAAGGGTAGCGCCAGAAAGCATGAAGGCCATGAGGATGTTTCCTCCGCAGATGATACAGAACGCCGGAAGGGATATCAAGCAGTATGAAAGATACAAGAAAATCCTTGGAAAAGATGCAGGTACCCTTGCGCAGTTTGGGCAGAATAAATATAATGATAATGAAAGATGGAAATATACGAAACTTGATTATCAAAGACGTAATGAATTAATTGAGCATCCGAGATTAAAACTCCCCAATGCAGAGGGCGCAGTCCTTCCAGACAGTAAGTTTACAAAATATCTGTTTGGTGGGGATCATGCAGAAGGTTTAGCGAAAGGGAAAGCGTTCGCTTCCAGATTAGGGTACACGGATAAAAACTGGAAGGAGCTGCAGGATGAAATAACCAAAAGGGCGCCAATTTATCCCGCAGTTTACAAAGACAATAATGGTTATGGTGACCGGTATGAACAGAAAATCGTTATTTATGGAAAAAATGGAACACCAGCTAATGTTGTTGTCGGATGGATCCATAGGCCGGACGGCTCTATATCAATGTCAAGCGCATACATAAAAGAGGTGAAGTAAAATGGAGGTTAAGGAATTTGATACCGTGCTTTTGAAAGACGGAAGGAAGGCATCTATCATGGAGGCTTTTGAGAATAAAGTGTTTATTGCGGATGTCGGGAGTTCCCCTAAAGACTGGGAGACGATCGATATCACGATTGATGATATTGAAAAAGTCCTATAAATGCCATTCGTGCCGAGGCGCGAGTGGTATTTTTATGCTCTTTTTGAGGTGGCGGCGATGGAAAGATATAAGGTAACAGAAGATGCGGATATGCTGGCTCCTGATTGGCTGGCGGTCCGCATTAACTATAAGACAATTAAATTTGTTTACAGCATCTTAGACGGCTACAGTTTTCTGAAAGGGGTGAGAATCGATGGCCAGATGGCGAAAATCGGAGATACGATATGCTTTGATGGCAACGGGCTATCAGTAGAAAGGCGGTGATCCATATATCTTCCTTTGGGCGCGGGGTTATGCGTCTTATTTTTATGTCCTGCCATATGACGATAAACTGGGCAGTCACCCGGCCTGAGGTTTACCAGGCTATATCCCATACCGCTGAAAGAGCGGTTAAAAAATATTTTAGGAGGAATGGAGCAATGAAAAATATTTATGACATCCTTACGGAATTTGGGCTAGAACTTCCAGCGGAAAAGAAGGCAGCGTTTGAAAAGGCCTGGAAGGAAAATTACCGCACGAAGGCAGACTACGACAAGGTAGCAGAGCAGAGGGACAACTATAAGTCCCAGTATGACACTGTATCCGGCGAACTGAAAAAGTTCGATGGCGTGGATCCTGAAGGACTTCAGAGCGAGATAAAGAGACTGCGGGATGACCTGAAGAAGAAGGATGACGAGTATGCACAAAAAGAAGCAGACAGGGCTTTTACAGACATGCTCACGAAGGCGATCAAAGAAGCCGGCGGGCGCAATGAGAAGGCGGTAATGGCGCTTCTGGACGTAGAAACTTTGAAAGCATCTAAGGATCAGACGGAAGACATCAAAAAAGCATTGGAGACCGCAAAGGAATCGGATGCTTATTTATTTGGGGCAAACGAGCCCATTAACAATCCAGTCGGGGCAACAGGCGGAACAGGGGGAACAGGAAGTCAGGACGGACTTTCAGCTATGCGCTCCGCAATGGGGCTTCCGGCTGAGAACAGCAAATAGGAAAGAGGTAAAAAATTATGCCAAATTTAATCGCGTTAAGAAAACAGTATTCAACACTGCTGGATGAAGTGTATAAATTAGCATCCGTTACATCCGTGCTGGATGGGCCGAATGAGCTTGTTAAGGAGGGTGCGAATGCAAATGAGATCCTGATTCCAAAGATGGATATGGACGGGCTTGCAGATTATGACAAGCAGACCGGTTATCCGTCTGGAAGCGTAACCCTGGAATATGAAACGAAGAAATGCGACTACGATCGTGGCCGTATGTTTGTTGTTGACGCAATGGACAATATCGAATCTGCAGGGGTTGCATTCGGGAAACTGTCCAGCGAGTTCCTCCGGACAAAGGTAGTACCGGAACTGGATTCCTGGAGGCTGGCAAAATATGCAGGCCATGCCGGGAAAAAGGAATCTGTGAATATTACTACTGGAAAGGCCGGAATTGAGGCGCTCAGAGATGCAAAGACAACAATTAAGAATGCAGAGGCTAAGACAGAGACCTGCTATCTATTTATTTCTGTAGTTTTGAAAGGCCTGATTGAAGACCTTGATACAACCGCGTCAAAAAAAGTTCTGGAAGGCTGGGCAGGAATTATTGAAGTGCCAGAATCCCGGTTCTATGATACCGTAACGCTTACAAAAACTGGAAAGGGCGGTTTCACTGCATCCGGCAATGCATTAAATTTCCTGGCGGTGGACAAGAATGCGGCAATCCAGTATCAGAAGCATACGGTTGGAAAGATTATCACTCCGGAACAGAACCAGGACGCGGATGCGTGGAAGTTCGGTTACCGTACTGTTGGTATCGCAGAAGCGCTCGACAATAAGAAGAACGCCATTTATGCGCACACAGCGGCGGCTTCTGGAGCATAAGGGGGTATCTATGCTGATAGATTATGACTATTATAAGGATTCCTATGGAGGGCATCTGATACCAGAGCCCTCCTGGAAATCCATTGCAGTCAGGGCGGAGGCGAGGCTTGACGGCTATACCTTCGGAAGACTTCCGGACTCCTGGCCAGATGAAGCCAAAACTGCAGCCTGCGAGATGGCAGAATGCCTGTATAAGCATGACAAGCGGGACGGCAAGATATCCGAGAATAATGACGGGTATACCGTATCCTATGATACAAGCCAGTCCCTTGACAGCCTGCTGTACGGCATTGCAAAGGTTTATCTGGGGGATACGGAATACATGTACCTGGGGGTGGGGGAATGCTGACAAATGCAGACATTACCATCTATAACCACAAATACGACAAAGCCACGCGCCTGGATGAATGGCGCAGGACCGTCATCCACGGCGTGCATGTTTATGTGGATAATAAGGTGGTGCTGGGGGATAGTGGCCTGAACAGCGCGGACGTCTATAAAATCCGCATTCCGGAAGATTCCGGATGTGACAGCCAGTATGTCCCAGAGGACGAATACGCATCTGCGGTTAGCACAGCGGGGATCTGGACCCTGCAGGACGGGGATTATGTCGTGATCGGCGAATGCGATCTGGAAATCGAGAGGCCGGCTGACCTTTCGAAGGCGCATAGGCGGCACTGCAAGATCACGTCCTGGTCAGACAACCGTTTTGGCGGCCTTCCGCATTGGAAGATCGGGGGCGAGTAGATATGGCATCGCATCTGAAGATCAATACGCCAAGAGGCAGCATAACTTCTGTGAGCACCCAGGGCGGGACAGCCACAGTGCAGCTCAAGTGGAATTCGGGATTCGCGCCGGAAAAGGAAGCATGCTTCAATCGTGCACAGGCGTTTGTCGACAGCGAATGCCTGCGGTACATGAATCCGCTGACGCCGAGACGGACGGGGATGCTGATCAAGTCCGGCACGCTGGGGACCGTGATCGGAAGCGGCGAGATTGAATACCTGGCCCCTTATGCCAGACAGCAGTACCATAAGCACAAGACGAAGGCAAAATGGTTCGAGCGCATGAAGGCGAGCCATAAGGAGCCAATACTGAAAGGAGCGATGATGATTGCAGCAGGAAAAAAATAAGCCGATTATCGCAAGCATCCGCGAGTACGTGCTTGCCTGCCCGTTCTTAAAAGACGGGAAGGTAAACATCGATTATCTTCCGGACGAGATGGCATACTCTGTTGACCCGGTAGGCGGGGATCCCATTTACAAGAGATATACTGACGGGAAGTGCATAAGACAGTTCCAGTTCTCCCTGACATCAAAAGAGGCTTATGACGGGGATGCGCGGACTGGAATCGAGAACAGCGGGTTCTACCAGTATTTCGAGGAATGGGTGGAGCAGAACAATATGAACGATATCCTGCCTGAACTTGAGGGGCATGCTCCGATACGGGTAGACGTCCTGCTAAGCGGATTCCTATTTTCCATGGATGCGGAGTTCGGCAGATACCAGTTACAATGCAGGTTAATTTATGAATAATAGAAAGAGAGGAAGTAATTATGGCAAATGATCAGAAACTAGTAGGACGGCATAAACGGCTGTCATTCATGAAGACGGAGGCTGATAAGTTCGTGCGGATGACGGGCTTTACATCCATGTCGGAGTCAAAGGAATCAAAGGAATACAGCCGGCAGTACATTGACGAGGCAACAGAGAGGACGGACGTGGTTGGATACGCCACGGGCGTGGAGTACGAGTTCGACAGGCATACGGGGAATGCGGTGCATACAAAACTAGCAGAGATCGCGGATGACGAGATCGTGGGAACGGACGCCCAGGTAGAAATACTCACGGTAGACCTGTTCGAGCCAACCGGGGCCGATAATAAGGCATGCAAGGCAAGACTGAGGACCTACAGCGTTATCCCGGATGCGTCTGGCGATGGGACGGATGCCCTGATCTATTCTGGCACGCTGAAAGCAGCCGGCGAGATCGCCCAGGGCACCGCGACCACGACAGATGGCTGGCAGACATGCACCTTTGCGGAGGGATCTGCAGCATGAAGGATAGGGGTGGCGACGCCCTCCCAGCAAGAGGATAATGCAAGCACCGTATTAGAAGAAGACTATGAACAGAAAATCAAGGAGGAGAGCCTATGAGCCGTTGGAAGTTTGGAAAATTTGAGGCAGAAGTAGATTTTACGGATGCCGATTTCATGGACGCCCTGGAGGAAGCCCAGGAGCAGTTGGTCATCCAGAGCAAAGAAACCCCAAAGGTGGGAAAGAAAAGCGATATCATCCGCGCCCAGGTGGGCTGCTTTGCCCAGTTTTTTGACCATATATTCGGCCCAGGAACCAGCGAGAAGATGTACGAAGGAAGAGCCAGCCTGGAACTGGCAATCCAGTCAGCAGAATCATTTTCCCGGTTTGGGGAGCAGGAGGGCCGTAGGATGGATGACAGTTACAGCAAATACTATGTGAATCGGAACAGACAGCAAAGGCGAAGCGGCCAGAAAGGCCAGGGCCATAACAGGTGATCAGCATGAATCCTTTGTATGAGAAGTTTCCTGACTATGTGGAAGTCAGAGGGAGGCGGTGCCGCATCGTGACGGATTTTCGGGAATGGATCAAACTTTCCGAACTGCTGGGATCGGCAGGCCGCCTGAATGGGAAGGTGCTGGATATGGTGCTGGACTGGTATATAGATCCGCCAGACAGCGTGACCGAGGGAGTATATGCCCTTCAGCGCTTCCTTGCAGCCGCTGAATTGTATGAGAATGACGGCAGGAGCCTAGAAGGGAATCAGGGATGCGGAAAGCCCGTCTATTCTTTCGAGCACGACGCGCGCTGCATATACAGCGATTTCCTGCGCTGCTACGGAATCGACCTGGAGCAGGTGCCATATATGCATTGGTGGAAGTTCCTGATCCTATTCGAGGGGCTGCCGCAGGACACGGAGACGAAGGAGAGGATCTATTATAGGAGCGTCAACCTTAATGAGATCAAGGACAAGGAAGAAAGAAAGCGGATAAAGGAGATCAAGAAGCGCATCGCGCTTCCTACGCGGAAATCCGGGCCGGATGATTATCAGATAGGAGAGTTTTTTGGATGACAGAAACAAAGATATGCCTGCCCACAGAGCGCATGTGGTATCGCTGCCCGTACTGCGGGCAGAAATTGCTGATATATGACAATGCCGCTAAGTGCAGCGGGATATACATCCAGTGCAAGAAATGCAAGAGAGAAGTAGAAGTGAGAATAGCAGAGCATCTGTGAGCCATTGAGCCGTGCGAATCAGGAAAGGTGGAGAAGCATGGCTGTAGATGGATCATTGAAATTTGACACGAAGATTAATACCGATGGCTTCAATAAAGGCGTAGCATCCATTGGAAAGATGGTAAGCGGCGTTGGAAGCAGGGTGGCCGGGCTAGGAAAGGCGTTTACGCCAGTCACGGCGGCGGTTGTAGGAGTCGGCGCTGCCGCAGGAAAGACGGCCATAGATTTTACCAAGCTCTACGAAAGCACGATGGTCGTATTCGAGAAGATGCTGGGAGGAAAGCAGGCTGCAGATGAACTGTATAGCAGCCTGCTTTCAATCGCAAAGGCATCCACGTTCTCGCAGGAAGCCTTCCTGACCGCGGGCAAGAAGCTGGTGGGCATGGGGATCGATGCACAGTCTACGACGAAATACATGCAGGCCATTACCGACGCCGTGGCCGGATTTGGCGGCACATCTGAGAACCTGACGAATGTTGCGGAGAATTTCGCGAAGATTTCGACTGCCGGAAAACTCAGCATGGAAGATATGAACATGCTGTCGGATAACGGGATCCAGGCTCTTAAGATACTTGGAAACCAGTACGGAAAGACAACGGACGAGATGCGGGACATGATCTCGAAAGGGGCTGTGCCAGCAAAGGATGCAATGGACAAGCTGGCCGACGGGATCGAGATGGGCACGGAAGGCGTAAACGGAATGACCTCGGCCATGGCCGGGATGTCGCTGGCCATGAAGGGCAAGACCCTTACAGGTGCCCTGGATTCCCTGAATTCCGGATTCCGCGGATTTGCGCTTAACCTGATCGGAATCAATCCTACGCTGAAAGAGACAGACGATGGATATGAGGAGAGCACCCAGCGGCTTCAGCAGCTGACGGCGGCCATTTCCACCATAGCCGGGATTATGCCATCCGTGGCAACGGTATTCAGCACCTTTACAGACGCGATCGGGCGGATGCTGGATAAACTAGTCGGCGCGAACGTGGCCTTTGACGAGGCTACAGGGAAATGGGAGAACGTAGGGGGCGTCCTTGGAACCCTAAAGGACAAGCTAGACACGATGAATCCGGACAAGCTGAAACAGGTCGGGGATGCGATCCTGGCAATGGCCGTGGCTGGCGCCGTACTGCCAGTGCTGGGCGGCGGGATAAGCAAGATTGGCGGGATCATAGGCGGCACTGCAGGCGTGTTTGGCGGCCTGGGGAAAAGCGTATCGGATGTGACAGGAAAGATAGGGGGATTCGCATCCGGTTCCGGGAAGACGATGCAGGCAGCCGGTAAAGAATTCAAGAAGAATTGCGGGATCATATCGCAGAATACGATCGGAGTCGTGTCGGATGTGACAGGGAATGTCGGAAAGATAGGCGGCACCGCGGCTCAGATGGCGGGAAAGACCAGCAGCGCGCTAGGAACGATGACCAGCGTCGCGGGGCAGTTCGGCGGCGTGCTGCTGAAAGGATTCGGGATTGCCAGCGCGGCAGGGATATTCCTTGCAGGCCTCGGGCTTCTGCAGAGCAATTTCGGCGACAGCATCAATAACATGCTGCAGAAAGCCACCACGGAAGGCCCGCAGCTTATCAAGAAGCTATGCGATGGCATCACATCCGCGCTTCCAGGGCTGATAGAGCAGGGGACGCAGCTGGTCATGAATGTGCTGAACGCGATAACGGCCAATCTGCCAGCGCTTGTGACCGGGGGAATCCAGATAATCGTCACCCTTGCCACTGGCGTCGCGCAGGCGCTTCCGCAGCTGATACCCGCCGCGGCGCAGGCGATCGTGACCCTCGTGGACTCGCTTATCAGCAATATGCCGCTCCTGATACAGGGCGCGCTGCAGCTTGTCGTCGGATTGACTCAGGGGCTCGTACAGGCCATTCCGATGCTGATCCCGGCAGGCATGCGGCTGATACTGTCATTGATCATGGGGCTCGTGCAGATGCTTCCGACGCTGATAGAGTCAGGCGTGCAATTGATCGTGGCGATTATCCAAGGGCTGGGAGAGGCCATCCCAATGCTGATCGAGATGGCGCCACAGATCTTCCAGGCATTCAAAGACGGGATAATGAGCGTTGACTGGCTGGCTGTTGGCAAGCAGATCCTGGAGGCGATTGTCGATGGCCTTAAAAGCATAGGGTCTAGCCTGTGGGATACCGTCAAGGGGATATTCACAGATGGCGAGGACGAAGCGGCGGAGTCGGGAAAAGCGGCAGGAAGGAAGTATGCTTCCGGAATGGACAGCACGAGTGCGGATGCCCAGGCGTCAGCGGCCAGCGTTGCGAATGCGACAACAGAATCCTTTGCGTCCACGCTGGACATGAACGGGGAAACCGTTAGCCTTGCCGCAATGAATATGGGAAATAACGCAAGCGCCGGGCTGCAGTCAGCGGATCTGCCTGGGGCATTCCAGTCAGAGGCGGGTGGTGCGGCAAGCGGGCTTGCAGGCACGCTTAGCGCCAGTTCTGTGTCGGCATCGGCTGCAGCACAGGGTGTCGGAAACAGCGCGAACCTGGGACTGGATCTGGCAAATATGGGAAGCGCCTTTTCCGGTGCCGGAGCAGAAGCGGGGCTTGGATTAAGTTCCGGACTGTCGGCACAGACTGGATCGGTATCAATTGCCGCCGGCCAGGTGGCAAGTTCTGCCCAGTCATCCATATCAAGCATTGATCTTGGGGGATCCTATTCGGCTGCCGGCATGCAGGCCATGCAGGGCCTGACAAGCTCGATATCGTCGGGAGGGGCTGCGGTGAACGCGGCCGCAAGATCTGCAGCAGAGGCAGCCATCACAGGGCTGGCAAACGCAAAGATTCCCGATAAGGCAAAAACAGAGGGGACAAACTTTGCGAAGGCGCTGGCGGATGCAGTCAAGTCAGGTACAGGAACTATCCGCACGGCGGTAACTGCGGTGATGGCTGCTGCGAAACTGGCCGCGAATGGCTTGGGGAATGCCGGGCATGAAGCCGGAAGCATGTTCAGCGCGGGTCTGGCTCGCGGGATACTTGCCGGCGAGAGCGGTGTAATATCGGCAGCCGCCAAGGTGGCGCAGTCGGCAGTCAGGGCGGCGCAGCAGACCCTGGATATCAATAGCCCTTCAAGGGTAGGCGCATGGATCGGAAAGATGTTTGACAGCGGGATCGCAGTAGGGATTACGAAGCATGCAGGCATGGTAACGAAGGGTGTCAGACGCATGGCAGGCGAAATAGAGTCCGGAACAGAAGCGGCCCTAACGAGCCTGCAGAGGCAGGCGGCCATGGGAACAGTAGCGGCGGGGAATGGCCTGTATAATTCTGCTACCAGCAGAATGTACAGCCAGCCGTCAGCAAGCATTACGGAAATCCTTGACGACTGGGAGCGCAGGCAGAAGCGCATTGACCGTGAAAGGGATGGCAGGCCCGTGCTGCTTGACGGGCGGCGGATCGACCGGGCGAGAAGCGTGAAAGGGATGGTGACAGTATGATCTGCTATTATCAGAATAGCAAGCAAGAGAAGATCAGCCTGACGGAGTATCCATACAGGCTGATCACAGGAGGAATCTATGATTATGAATGGGACGAGATAACCTATAGCAGCAGGATATACGGATTCTCTCGGAAGATCTTTGAGAAGGAGCTCAAGCTGGACGTGTTCTGCGGCCAGGACGAGTTTGCGGACCGTATGAATGATTTTGAGAGCATCATATCCGTGGACATCGCGAGCAATACCCCGGGAAGGCTGTATGTCAATGGAGAATACCTGTCATGCTATGTCAAGACGGTAAAAAAGGATGACTGGGAGGCTGGGCTGTATACGATAGTGACGCTTGGCATCATATCGGATTATCCATTCTGGGTTACCGAGATGACGAAGCAGTTCTTTAAGAAAAGCGTCAGCGGAAAGGCAGGCACCGGATATAACTTCAACTATCCGTTCAATTACCCATGGAACTATACGGTGACAGAGATTGGATCGGAGCAGTGGCACATAGACCACGTCAGTTCCTGCCCATTCACACTGACGATATATGGGCCGGTTACAAATCCAAGGATCCTGATAAACGGCCATCC
>JABLTT010052660.1_pt1 | contig 18550 bp, 17 predicted proteins | sample 7160061 | NCBI WGS metagenome assembly JABLTT01 (sample SAMN14651232, study PRJNA627086) | human gut metagenome | isolation source: feces | host: Homo sapiens
GATGCTCCTGATGTAGAGCAGCCTGTTCCCATCTCAAAATGGTTCTAATGACAGGATGTGTATCTGTTGGGAACCATTTTTTATAATTATTAGATGGATATAATGCTTTTGTTTTTCATAATAAACATTGTTTTTTTGTGAGAAGTGGGGCAGCTTTTTTTATTTCCGGGGAAATGAAGTGAGATTGTGAGTGATTGGGAGATCACCGCACAATCGAGTAAGCAGGGTTGATATTGGTGCACGAGAGGGATTCCAATGAATAAGTTTAAACACGATATTCTGCTCAGAATTGTAAAATCGATAAATATTATTTTAATAACAATACCATTTGCAGTTTGTTGGTTTTTTTATTATGCAGATCACGTGGTGTCACCCTTTTATTCGAAGGGGAATTGGCTTGTGATTTTGCTTTTCCTTGTTTTTTACATCACTTTTGGACGCATATATGACGCTTTTCTTATATCGATATACTCTGTCGCTGAAATCATGTATTCACAAATACTTTCGGCAATGCTGTCTGACGGAGTCATGTATGTCATCATTTGTTTGCTGTCCAAAGGCTTCCCCAATCTGCTCCCAGGCATTTTGGCAATTGCCGGGCAGCTTCTTCTTTCAGTGTTATGGGCACGCGGAGCAAGACGATGGTACTTTCGGATGTTCGAACCACAGCCTACGGCAATCATTTATGATGAGCGCAGAGGAATAAGCCGGTTAATTGAAGAGCATGGATTGAAAAATAAATACGATGTTCAGTATGCCGTGAGTGTAGACAAATGTCTGGAAAACATAGATATGTTAGCCAATATGAGCACGGTGTTTTTAAGTGGTATTCACAGCCATGAACGGAATCTCATTATCAAGTACTGCGTTGCAAATGATATCAATGCCTTTGTAATCCCTCGTGTAGGCGACACACTTATGTCAGGCGCGCATCCTTTCCATATGTTTCATTTGCCGATGCTGCGTTTACAGCGATATGCTGCATCTCCGGAGTACTTGTTTATAAAGCGTGCGTTAGATATTGCCTTTTCAACGATTGCGCTTATTGTTTCCTCTCCTGTTTTTGTTATAACAGCAATTGCAATTAAAGCGGTTGATGGAGGCCCTGTGTTTTACAGGCAGCGCCGTCTCACGAAAGATGGAAAACTGTTTGACGTATTAAAGTTCCGAAGCATGCGTGTAGATGCGGAGAAGGATGGTGTGGCGCGCCTCTCCACCGGAGAGAATGATGACCGCATTACACCAATCGGGCGCATTATCCGAAAATGTCGCATTGATGAGCTGCCGCAGCTTATATGTATTTTATCTGGTGATATGTCCATTGTTGGCCCGCGTCCGGAGCGGCCGGAAATCGCCATGGAGTATGAAAAGGAGTTGCCGGAATTTGCATTGCGTCTGCAGGCCAAAGCAGGATTGACAGGTTATGCACAGGTTTATGGAAAGTACAATACTACGCCGTATGACAAATTGCAGATGGATTTGATGTACATAGCTCATCCGAGTATCATTGAGGATTTTAAGATTGTATTTGCAACGGTTAAGATCCTGTTTATGCCGGAAAGCACCGAGGGAATTGAGGAAGGCCAGACCACGGCTATGAGTGGAGAAAACCACTAAATATCGATGCTTTTGTACATTTTGAGCTGCTAAAAATTGGAAGGAATTCCAGAGTAGAGTCAGGCATAAATACACCTCTTACAGTGGCGTTAAGCTGGAAAGTCGGCAGATTGCCCTGTATAAAGTTAAAATGCTGCATCTGGTAGTGCAAAATGCCGAGACCATGGGCGTGAGAGAGGACAAAACGAGTGTGAATTGAGGCTTTTATGCCACGAAAGAGCATTTTTATGGATGCGACCGTAGCTCGTGGATTTATGCCTGATTGCACTGTGCGGAACTGCGCTGATATTCACATAGCGGTTTCGGAACTGAGCGGTGATAACATCATCTGCGATTTCATCCCGGTCTTGGAGATAACAAGTCGGCTGTGAGAATCTCATGCTCACGGAGATGCTCATTAGCGTGGGGTAATCCGGCATAAACAAGGGAGCTACCGTGGCACGGATGAGTGGAATCTGGAATAAAGGAAAGGGTTACCGTAGCAAGTATTGGTGCCATCAGGACTAAAGACGGCGGTTACCGTAACGAGGATTGGTGCTATCAGGACTAAAGACACCGCTTACAGTGGCAGATGATAGTGCCATCAGGACTAAAGACGGGAGCTACTGTGGCAATGATTTGTCGCAGAAACGTTCATTGTGGTGGTACAGGACATAGCAGCAACGTGTAGATCACACTGCTGAGGACGATTAGTAGAGCTTTATAGGGAATAAACGGCTCAGACTCTTGGAGAATGAGTCTGGGCTGTAATCTTTGATATGCGGAGAGGAACGATAGAATGCTGGTTAGTGTGATTATGCCGACTTACAACTGCGGCAAGTTTATCTTGCAATCGCTTGATTCTGTGATTGCCCAGACGGTTACAGACTGGGAGGTTCAGATTGTGGACGACTGCAGCACGGATAACACTGCTGATGTGTTGAAGCCCTATTTGGAGAAGTACCCGAATATCCACTACTATGTTCTTCCGCAGAATGGAGGACCGGCGGTTGCCCGGACCGAGGCTATGAAGCGGGCGACTGGCAAGTATATCGCATTTCTGGATAGTGACGATTTGTGGATGCCGGACAAGCTGGAAAAGCAGATTGCCTTTATGGAGCGGACCGGCGCAAAGTTTAGTGCAACGGGTTACGGATGGATGGACGAGGAAGGCAACGATTTGCACACTGTGTGTATCCCTCCGAAGAAGACGGATTACAAAAAGATGATTCGACTTTCCAATCCAATCGGTAATCTGTCTGTAATGTACGATCAGGAAGCACTCGGTAAGTTCGAGGTACCTCCGATTAAAAAGAGAAACGATTTTGCCCTGTGGCTTAAGATCCTGAAAAAGACGGATTACTGCTACGGCATGGAAGAAGTTCTTGGTACATATCGAATGGGTCGTGCCGGCTCGGTGTCCAGCAATAAGCTGAAGCAGGCAAAATTTCACTGGCAGCTCTATCATGAAATCGAAGGGCACAATGTGGTGCGCAGCCTGTACGAGCTTGGCTGCTGGGCTTGGGTCAAGGGCACCGGCATCGGACTTGATAAGAGGAAAGTGTAATGAATCCACTGAGGTACATGAAGGCATTGTTTGGTCTGGGAGATGTTGATGCCTTCTGGAAGGCAAGAGAAGATATCTTGACAAGACCCGGGAAACACTGTTTAGAAAATTATCTTTGTAAGATTATCAGAAAGCATTATGGCGCAGGCATTCCCATTTTACCTGAAATCAACCGTTTTGCAACGCCACATGGCTTTTACGGGATTTTTATCTCACAGAGAGCGAAAGTCGGCGAGGGTTGTGTGATTTACCAGCAGGTTACGATTGGCTCGAATGACCTCCAAAATTCTCGGGGGGCACCAACCATTGGCAACAACTGCTTAATTGGTGCGGGTGCTAAGATTATCGGAAATGTCCATGTCGGCAACAATGTGAGAATTGGAGCAAACGCAATCGTAGTGGATGACATTCCGGATAATTGTACAGTGGTTATGAACAAGCCGAGAGTAATCGTCAGAAATAATGAGAAAACCTGAGAAGGAGGGACTCCTTTCAAATGAATAAGAAAGAAGTATATGGCGGATTATTGTCGTGTATAACGGCAGTCGCTGGAATCAATAATGCGAAGAAGTTTGATACGCTTTTTCGTGATCATAAGAAGTTGAATCTGAAGAATCCGCAGACGCTTTCTGATAAGGTATCTTACATTGAGCTGCATGAGCAGTCTCCCTTGGCGGCCAGTTGCACTGATAAATATGCAGTGCGAGAGTATGTTACGAATAAGAGTTTAGGAGATATCCTCGTTCCAATTTATGGGGGGTACACTTGATTTGAAGATATCAACTTGACTGAGTTACCCGACAGCTTTGCAATCAAGGCAACTCATGGCTGCAAGATGAATTACCTTGTGCCGGACAAGTCTAAGTTTGATTCAGAAAAATGTAAAAAAGAAATCCAAAGATGGATGAACACTACATACGGGACATACTCGATGGAGCCTCATTACATTGAGATTCCACACCGGTTTTACATTGAAAAGTATCTTGAAAAGGCAGATCAGCTTGTGGATTACAAGTTTCATTGCCTTAATGGGGAACCGCAGTTTGTGCTGACATGTAGTGACCGAAAAAGCAACGGTGACAAAGCGATGCAGGTGACATTAGACCTGTTTGACATGGATTGGAATCCGATTCCGGAAATTGTTTCTTCTGGGGTGGAGCGTCCTGGCAATGGAGAATTACCGAGGCCGGAAAACCTAGATGAAATGATTCGTATAGCTAAGATCCTGTCAGAAGACTTCAAGTTTGTACGAGTGGACTTGTATGAGCTTGAGGGAAAGGTCTATTTCGGAGAACTGACGTTCTCCCCGGCACATTGTGTTTTTCCGTACCTTTCGGACAAGTTTGATTTAGAGATGGGCAAATTGCTGCAGATCTAAGTCGGACGGTTCATATTCCATCTTTGTATAAAAAGAATGGAGTATGAAAGATGAACATTAAGGTAATCTACGGAAGAATGCTCGTTGCAATGAGCCACAGGTTCGGCCTAGATTTTGCTAAAAAGTTTGATACTCGGTTGCGATTTCACAGAACGCTCAATTTAAAGGATCCGACTTCTTTAGCGGACAAAGTCACTTATGTTGAATTACATAGGCAGTCTCCATTGGCCTCCTTGTGCACTGACAAATATGCGGTTCGTAACTACATCCGCGAAAAAGGACTGGAGAATATTCTGATTCCAGTGGTTGGCGGACCGTGGGGGAATATTGACGATATTGATTTTGATAGCCTTCCGGATAGTTTTGCTTTAAAAGCAACGCATGGTTGCAAGATGAATTATCTTGTACCAGAAAAGGAGACGTTAGATAAGAACAAATGTGTTGCTGAAATGTCCAAATGGCTGAAAACAACCTATGGAACGTATTCAATGGAACCACACTATCTGGAAATCCCGCATCGGATTTATGCTGAAGAATATTTGGCGAACGCTGACAAACTGATTGACTATAAGTTCCACTGCATGAATGGTGTTCCGCAGTTTGTTCTAGTGTGCGGCGATAGGATTGTAACGGAGTTGGGAAATAGTGTAAGTAGACATATCTTCGATATGAATTGGAACCATTTGAAAGGTCTAACTGATGAGACCGCTGATACGGTGGAGAAGCCAGAACATTTTGATCAGATGATAGAAATCGCTCGAGAATTATCTGCGGATTTCAAATTTGTTCGAGTTGATTTGTATGACATAAACGGCAGGGTGTATTTTGGTGAGTTGACCTTTTCGCCGACCAGCGGTGTGTTCTCACATTATACACAAGAGTTTCTCGATGAGATGGGGAAAAAGCTTCGAATTTAGTATTATCGGAGGATCGTATGACATTGCAGGTGTTGGTTGCAACTATGCACCAGACGGATCATAGTTTGCTTGAAAAAATGAATATTCAATCCGATGCGATAGTTGTTAACCAGTGTAACCGCAATGAAGTAGAGCGGTTTATGTACAATGGACATCAAATCTTATGGATGTCTTTGAATGAACGTGGAGTTGGATTGAGTCGAAATACTGCTCTAATGAGAGCAACTGCGGATTTTGTTTTATTCGCAGATGAAGATGTGACATACAAAGACGGTTATGCTCAAATGGTAGAGTCTGCCTTTGAGAATAACCAGAATGCGGATATGCTGCTGTTCGATTTGGAAGCTATCGGTGATGTGAAGAATCCAGAGAAACCGTATGCGTTTCGTCGAGTAAAATGGTATAACTCCATGCACTATGGTGCAGTTCACTTTGCATGCAGACGAGAGAGGGTCTTTGCAAGGGGGCTGTCTTATAATCTGCTGTTTGGTGGCGGAGCAAAATACAGTTGTGGTGAAGACAGCATCTTCTTAGCAAGTGCCTTAAAATCCGGTCTGAAGGTTTGGACAGTTCCGGGGTATATCGGATCTGTGACCCATGGCGACTCTACATGGTTTAACGGATACACAGACAAGTATTTTTATGATAAAGGGATACTTATGGGTACAATATTTGGAAGATTGGCATTCCCATTAGTGATTGCTCTGTTTCTTAAAAATACGGGCCAGACAAGAGATTACGGCTTGAAGAATGCGATAGAAAAAGCTTTTGAAGGAATCAAACAAAGATAAAAAAGGTGGATGTGAGTATGACAGGAGAACGAGAATATGTTTTTTTATCATTGATGGTTCCACAGGAGCTTGCAGATGAAGTTAAACTGAATTCATCTAACAATATGGCAGATGCTGCAAACGCATTGGAGCATAATCTAATGGAGGGATTTGCAGCAAATCTGCCAACGGTACCAAAGGTGATCAATGTACTTCCGATTGGAAGCTACCCACAGTATTACCGAAAAGCGATTGTAAGGAAATCAGCATTTCAATTATGCGGTCGTTCCGATCATGAGAATGTGGGTTTTTGTAATATAAAATTTATTCGTAATTATTTCATTGAACGAGCTGTGTATAAAAGTCTGAAGACATATTGCAAAGCAAAAGCAGGCGAAGTAGTTCTTTGTATTTATTCGGCTTCGGCCGAGTTTTTGACGGCGGCTGAGAAATTGAAAAACAAATATCCAAACGTGATTGTGTGTGACATCATTGCAGATCTTCCTGGTATGACAAATCTCTCAAGCAAGAAATCCACCTTGCTTCAGTGGTTTATTGACTACAAGGCAAAGAAATCATTGAATCGTTTGGAATGTGTGGATTGCTTTGTGCTTCTTACGAAACAAATGGCAGATTACCTGCATATAAAAAAGCCATATTGTGTAGTAGAAGGGATAGCCTCTAAAACACGGCAGATTGAGAGGAAAGAAAACTCAGAGAAGACGATTCTGTATACTGGAACGTTGCATCAGAAATTTGGTGTTATGAATCTCGTAAATGCGTTCAGTCAGATTGAAAATCCAGATTACCGGTTGGTGATTTGTGGTATTGGGGATAGTGAACAGGCAATTAAGGATGCAGCGAAAGATGATTCACGAATTTCCTTCCTCGGGCAGCTTCCGAGAAATGAAGTTATAGAGTGGCAGAAAAAAGCAACGGTCTTGGTGAATCCGAGACAGAATAATGAGGAGTTTACTAAATATAGCTTTCCATCAAAAACGATGGAATATCTTTCTTCCGGAATTCCAGTTGTTGCCTACAAGCTGGATGGTATTCCGGATGAGTACGATCAATACATCCAATATGTGACTGATGACGCCATCGAAAGCCTGAAGAAGAAACTTGTTGAAGTATGTGAAATGACAAGAGCGGAACGCCAGAACCTCGGAAGAGCCGGGCGTGCTTTCGTCCTGACAGAAAAAAATAGCGCAATACAAGTGAAGAAAATGGTAATGCTAATTAAATCATTTACCCAAAAGAAATGAAGATAGTGTTGTTTATAGAATATCAGAGCAGAAGGGATAATGTAGAGCATGCTAGACGAAGGAAAAGTAAAGGCAAAATCTGAAATAAATACAGATTATATTATTATGGGAGCAATGCTGTTTGCAGGAGCATGCTGCACGAATATACCCTCCCAGATTACCGCAATTATAGTAGTGGGTATCACCTGTCTATTATGCCTGCGTGGAAACGGAGTTTTGATGCTCCCACTGCTGTTGTTTTATTACAATTACTTTGGAGATATTGTAGGCATAAGGACATTCTATATTTGTGCAGTTCTGATTGTCGCTTCTGATATAAAATCGGTTCTACGAGTAAACAAAGATATATCCCTATGGTTGGCAGTTCTTGTTTATTTTTTTTATATAGTATGCGTTATATCGTCGCTGAATATCAAGTCTATGATCTATATGGGAATAAGTGTCATTACGATACTTTATACAAAGAAAAAACTGCTATCAGAAGGAAAACTGCTAAGACAGTTCTTTATGATTTTTGTGTTGACGGCGGTTGTATCGTACTTTAATGGACTGTTTAGCAAAAATATATATGACACTGTCCTAATTCTGGGGGGACATGCTTCCAATGTTGCAAGAACAATGGGAACATTTAACGACCCCAATTATATGGGATTGTTTTACTCTGTTGCAGTTTTTTCAATGGTTTCATTAGAGCTATTCGATAAGAAAGTAAGAGCAATTCTTGTTTGTGCCCTGTATGTGATGATTGCAACAACTTTGAGCATAACGGCAATTATAGGAAATATACTTTTTTGGACAATCTATTTGCTGGTGACAAAAAAAATAAATATTAAAACATTAATCACTGTTCTGCTTGTTGCAGCGGTATGTGTGGGACTGTATTCGTATGGGCTGAAGCATACAAATATACCATATCTTAGTGATTTGTCTGCTAGAATAAGCGATAAATTGCAGAATGCTGATAATATGAATTCACTTACAACGGGGAGATCAGGGCACGCTGAAAATCACTGGAACTACTATTGTGAACAGAATTTTCTGCGCATGTTGATGGGAGGAAACTGCGTAAACTCATTAGCTATTGATCCTGCTATCGATACGATAGTGGCGCATAATGAATATGTGGATTTACTACTTAATGTTGGTTTTATCGGAACATTTATACTAGTTCTATATTTGGGAAAGCGTTTGGTTCAGGAGTATTTCGATTATAGATATGACAATACCAATAAGAATGCGCTTTGTGTTTTTATGATTAAGGTTGTGTATGCTTTTTATGCTGCGACATTGACTATGTTTATGGAAAATAGATTTTTACTATTCTATTTTCTATAAGGAGAAGGAGCTTGAATTTGGTGCAAAAGAATATTCCGAACAAATCACTTTCAATTAATATGGCGACTTCTGTTTTATCGCGCGTAGTGGTATTGATAACAGGTTTAATTGTTCAACATTTCATACTACAGGCCTATGGCTCAACGTTGAATGGGCTGACTTCATCGATAACCCAAGTGATGTCGTATCTAGTCCTTTTTGAAGCTGGATTAGGAACAGCATCAATTCAGGCATTATATGATCCTTTGTCTAGAAATGATTGGAAAAAAGTTAGTGGTATTGTTGTTGCAACGGGGGGTGAATATAAGAAGATAACAGTAGCATTTTCGTCGGTGCTACTTTTGGGCTCCTTAGTTTTGCCTTTTACACTGAAAGGACAGGTTGAATTTGCGGTTGCTAGTTTGTTGACTGCAGTAACAGGCGGAAGTTATATTGCCTCATATATTGTTGGAGGAAAATATAAAGCTATACTTAGCGCAGATCGTAAGATGTATGTCTTATATATCTTAGATATGCTAAGTTCCATTTTATCGTGCGTTCTTAGAGTGATAGCATTGAGTGTTGGCGCAGGGATTGTATGGGTACAACTGATGCACTTGGGGGCGATTCTATTAAAGAATGCCGGCTATTTGGTATATGTAAAAATTCAATACAAAAAGATTGATTACAAGGAAACCCCAGATTTACGATCTATTAGCAAACGATGGAGTGTATTGATTCACAGTATTGCAGGAATTGTGGTAAATCATACTGATGTAATTATACTTACCCTCTTTGCCACGTTAAAAACAGTAAGCGTTTATAGTGTCTATAATATGGTGTTTGGACAATTAAGCACAATGATTCAATCAACATTTATTCAGGCACCGCAGGCGCATTTTGGAATTCTTTATTACAAGGACAAAGAGGAATTTGAACAAAGTTTTAGAGTGTATGAGACCGTATTTACAGTTTTGCTTTTTTGGTTATGTGGAGTTGCAGTTGTAATGATAACGCCATTTGTTGGCGTGTATACAAGAGGGGTTACAGATATTGAGTATATTGATATGTGGCTTCCAATTTTGTTCACGCTTATTCTGCTTCTTAACTTGCTGAGATCGCCGTCAGTTATGGCTGTTAATGTATCTGGAGCTTTTAAAGAAACTCAGAAAGGTGCAATTGTTGAGGCCATTATAAATCTAACGGTTTCACTTGCGCTTTTTTTTACTACGAAACTTGGATTATATGGACTCTTGATAGGAACAGTCTGCTCCTATATTTACAGAACAATAGATTTGATTTCTTATGCATATACGTACATTGTTGAATGTAGTATTGTACACTTCATTAGAACGGTTGTTATTAATACTGTTTTAATAGGCTTATTATACTATGTTGCATGCTTGAGATTCCCTGTTCATGTAAAAAGTTTTATGGAATGGATTGTTGCAGCAATTGTAGTTGCAATTCTGGTTGCATTCGAACTGTTGATGGGAAATCTTATTTTAAATCGGAGTAGATGTTCTGAAATATATGTGACAGTTAAAACCAAGATGAAAAAATAATCAGCAAACACGAAATCACAAGGTAAAAGTTTGAAACACTGTAATTCGAGCACCGTACCGAAAAAGGACACACAAAACCAAGCCGTCATTATGGCGGCCAAATAGAAGTATGGGAAAAAGCGTCAAGCAGGGGTAGGGTCTACCTCATCCCTGAAGACATAACCTCTCTTGCGGAGAAGTTCAAGCCCCTGGGCCTTGGAAATTATGACAGAATGTTCTGTCAGCTTATCCTCCAGGTAGCCTGCGGCAGAATAGGGTTCCAGCTTGGAAAGTATGTTCCAGATAGCGGTCAGGAGCATACGGCAGACAGCGATAATCGCTTTTTTATGACCACGGCGAGCCTTGATTCTGCGGTAGCATTCTTTGCATTCCGGGTACTTGTCAGACTTGATTGCAGCGTTAGCGACCTGTACCAACAGGGGCTTCAGGTACACACCGGTACGGGAAATGCGAGTGGACTTGACCTTTTTGGAGCTTTGGTCATTGCGAGGGCAGCAGCCCGCCCATGAAACCAGATGCTTTGCGGAAGGAAACACCGACATATCAGCACCGATTTCCGAGATCAGTGCGATGGCGGTCATAATGTTTCCGGAAAAGCCGGGGACAGTCTGAAGCAGTTCCAACTGATAGGGGTACTGCTGACCCAGACAAAGAATTTTCTTTTCTACATTGGTTTTGTGGGCTTCCAGCTCATCCAGGTGTTGCAAACATTCTCTGAGCTTTACGGCTTGCTGGTGGGAGATAGCGCCGTCAACAGCGGCCTGAATTTCCTCAACAGGGTGCTTGCAACGTCTGTCGATGAACGGGGCAACCTGAAAGGTCTCACCCAGATGCTCTAAAATGTAGCGGATAAAGGAACATGAGGATTTCCCAAACACGTCAGAAAACACATCATCCAGCTTCAAATTGGAAACGGTGAGACAATTTAATGCCCCCTTCTTTTCACTGGTCATTATATTAGTGAGCTTGGAACGGTAGCGCATTAGGTCACGCAACTGGCGAATGTCCGGCGGAGGGATAAAACTGGGCTTGACCATATCGCGCATATACAGGTCACAAATCCACTTGGCATCCTTACGGTCGGTTTTGTTGCCCTTTTGGGGTTTCGTGTATTTGGGGTGTGCCAAGGTAACCCAGCAGGTTTTCTCAAGGATATTAAACACCGGTATCCAAAACTTACCGGAGGATTCCATACAAATATCGTTACAGTCGTATTTGGCAAGCCAGTCAGCCAGTTCCTGCAAGCCTTTTGTAAAGGATGACCGACGCCATATAAAAATGCGGGGTTGCCGCTATACAGCCCCACCACTCACCTCCACGGGTTCTGTAGCGTACCGAATGCTCCGTGGATATTGTAACAAATTTTGCAAATGTACGAAAGGCCGCAGGTTTCATAACCACGTCGGTGCCTTTCGCAGAAAGGCGGATTATAAATATGAAAAAAAGAATACTATTTGTTTATCCAACAATGATGCTTGGAGGAAGTACAACTAGCCTGCTTTCTCTTTTGCAGAATTTTGATTATGAAAAATACCAAGTAGATCTGTTGCTATATAAGGCCGAGGGACCATTTATTGATTATATTCCAGAGCAGGTAAATATACTTCCGACGGCACTTGCTCCTGAAATGACACAGATCAGACGTCGGATCAAGTCGTTTTTTAATGGAAGACTGTTGGACTCTGTGATATGTGGCGTGAAGTATTATGGAAAGCTTACGATGTCGCAGCAGAGAAATGCTTACATGAATGCAGCTTGGTGTAGAATACCAGAGCAAGAATATGATGTAGCGATTGGATTTTTAGAACTTTGGGCAAATGTAGTTGTAAATAAGTATGTAAAGGCAAAAAGAAAGATTTCTTGGATACATGCTGACTATGAAAAGGCGCATTTTATTCCAGAATTAGATAGCCATACATTTGATGAGTCTGATTATATTGTTAATGTTTCAAAAAAATGCTCTGATAACTTCAAAAGACTTTTTCCACAGTATGCAAATAGATGCGAATACGTAGAAAATATCCTTACAAAGGACTTTTTAAGATATCGTATACAGCATGCCCCCGATGTACAGTTGGCCTTGAATAACAAAGGAGTTAATCTGCTAAGTGTATGTCGAATTGAAAATGACAGTAAAGCATTAGACAGAGCTACGAAAGCAATTGGTATTTTAATGTCGAAGGGGTATTACATTAACTGGTATATAATTGGGGCGGGGCCAGATGAGCTAAAGCTTCGTGAATGTATTAGAGAACAAGGACTATTGGATTCTATACACATGCTGGGACAAATGGAGTGCCCCTTTGTTTTGTATGATCGTTTTGATGCTTTTTTTCTTCCTTCACGGCGTGAGGGAAAGCCAATGGCGGTGACAGAGGCACAGATGCTGGGACTTCCACCAATTGTTACGGAATATGAATCTGCGCAAGAGCAAATTACTGACGGAAAAACAGGCGTTATTTCAGAGAATAGTTTGGAAGGAATTGTCAAAACACTAGAAAGAATTTTGAATTCTCCGAAAACGCTAAATGAAATCCATGACAACCTGCTTGCAACCAACTTTGATAATGCTAACTGCATTATCAAAGTGTATGAACTGATTGAGGGGAAATCTTGAAGTAATCAAGTATAATGATAGAAATGTCCTTTAAGGTTGAATGTTAGATCGAAGGTAGTTATAACTCAATGAAATAAGTTATTTTCTGCTAGTTAGGGAGGAACTCTAAAATGTCCGCATTTGATAACGCAACCCTTATGATTACTGGTGGTACCGGATCGTTCGGTTCCACCGTTTTGAAGCACTTTCTGGACTCTGACCTGAAGGAGATCCGAATCTTCTCCCGCGATGAAAAGAAGCAGGACGATATGCGCCATGAGCTTCAGGCCAAGCACCCTGACACCGCTAAGAAGGTTAAGTTCTACATCGGTGATGTCCGTAACCCGCAGTCCATCAAAGACGCCATGCCGGGTGTTGACTACATTTTCCATGCTGCCGCTCTGAAGCAGGTCCCTTCCTGCGAGTTCTTCCCGATGCAGGCTGTTCAGACCAATATCATTGGCACGGATAATGTGCTTCACGCTGCCATCGATGCAGGCGTTAAACGTGTAGTATGCCTGTCAACCGACAAAGCCGCTTACCCCATCAATGCAATGGGCATCTCCAAGGCTATGATGGAGCACGTCATTTATGCGAATGCTCGTGTAGCGGCGGAGCGCGGTGGCACCACCATCTGCTGCACTCGCTACGGCAACGTCATGTGCAGCCGCGGCAGCGTCATTCCGCTGTTCATCGACCAGATTAAGTCAGGCAACCCTATCACCATTACAGATCCCAACATGACTCGTTTTCTGATGAATTTGGACGAGGCTGTGGAACTGGTTATGTTTGCGTTCCAGCACGCCAATCCAGGAGATTTGTTTATTCAGAAGGCGGATGCTTCCACCATCGGAGATTTAGCTAAGGCTGTGCAGCAATTGTTTGGTGATACTGGCACTCATATTATTGGCACCCGCCACGGCGAGAAGTTGTTTGAGACTTTGATGACCCGTGAGGAACGTTTGCGTAGTGAAGACATGGGCAAATATTTCCGTGTTGCTGCGGACGACCGTGACCTAAATTACGATAAGTTTGTAGTCAAAGGCGAAGTACATACGATGGCCGATGAATCGTACACAAGTCATAATACCAATCGTCTGGGTGTAGAAGGCACTGTGAAGAAGATTCTGACCACTGAGTATGTCCGGAATGAGTTGAAGGGCGTTCCCAATGTCTAAGGAAAAGCTGCTGCTGGTTGGTGCCGGTAGTTTTGGCCGTATGGTGGCATAGCAGGCAATGCTGCAATACGACTGCGTTTTTGTAGATGATGGACAAGCAGTAGGAACGGAAATCTGCAGTATCCCGGTTGTGGGTGGTATCGCGAATCTGCAAGAGCTTCGAAAAGAATATAGCATGCTTGTTGTTGGCATCGAAAATAACAAATTTCGAGCGCAGGTATACGAAAAGGCAATGAAATCTTTGAATCGAACCATCCAGATACTTTCTTCGAGCCGGTGTAAGAGAAGAGTACTGGCTGACGTTAGGAGAATTTTATGGAACACAACTTTACATGGAAAAACGATGGTCGCACCAAGGTTATGATTGGCTGCGGCACTCGGCCCGAAATCATTCGGCTGGCTGCGGTTATCAAACGCTGCCGGGAATACTTTGACTGCTGCGTGGTCTATTACAATCAGAACTGGGACAGAAATCTTTCCACCGTTTTCTGGGAGGATTTTGAGCTGAAGAATACCTTCGGGGAATATGGCCCGGATATTCTGGTCCCTGTGGTGGGTGAGAATCTGGGCGTGACCTGCGGAAATATCATGAGTCGCAGCTATGAGCTTCTGTCCGAATTGCAGCCGGAGGGCTATCTAGTGCTGGGCGATACCAACTCCTGCCTGTCTGCCATCAGTGCAAAACGGCTGCACATCCCGCTGTTTCACATGGAGGCCGGCAACCGCTGCAAGGACGAGTGCCTGCCCGAGGAGACCAACCGCCGCATCGTGGATGTCATTTCTGACGTGAACCTGTGCTATTCCGAGTTCGCTCGGAAGTATCTGGCGGATACCGGGCTGCCCAAGGAGCGTACCTACCAGACCGGCTCTCCCATGGCGGAGGTTCTGCACATGAATCTGGAAAAAATCCAGAAAAGCGATGTGCTGGAACGTCTGGGGCTGGAAAAGGACAAGTATATTCTGCTGTCTGCCCACCGGGAAGAAAACATCGACTCCGAAAAGAACTTCCTGAGCCTGTTCACCGCCATCAATGCTCTGGCTGAAAAGTACGATATGCCCATTTTGTACTCCTGCCATCCCCGCAGCAAGCACCGTCTGGAAAAGAGCGGCTTCCAGTTGGACTCTCGCGTTCGGGTCAATGAGCCGCTGGGCTTCAACGACTACAACAAGCTGCAAATGAATGCGCTGGCAATCGTTTCCGACTCCGGCACTCTGCCCGAAGAAAGCAGCTTTTACCTGTCCATCGGTCATCCCATCGCCGCCGTGTGCATCCGCACCAGCACAGAGCGTCCCGAGGCACTGGAAGCCGGTGACTTCATTCTGGCTGGCATTACCACCCGGGAGCTTCTTAACGCCACGGATATGGCGATTGAGATGAAGCAGAAGGGTATCTTGGGCAAACCCTGCCCCGACTATGCGGACGAGACCGTGTCCATGAAGGTGGTTCGCATCATTCAGGGTTATGTGAATGTGGTCAATAAAATGGTGTGGAGGAAAGGGTAAGTGTGAAGAAGATGGCTAAAACAGTATTCATCACCGGTTCATCCGGTTTTATTGGCTCCAACCTTGCCAAGCGTATTCTGACCACTGAGCCGGATACCAAGGTCATTGGTCTGGACAACATGAACGATTATTATGACGTTCGCATAAAGGAAGCTCGTCTTGCAGAGCTCCAAAAGTTCGAAAACTACACCTTTATCAAGGGAAATCTTGCGGACAAGGTACCTATCAACAGCATCTTTGAAAGGCATCACCCGGATATTGTGGTCAATCTGGGTGCTCAGGCGGGAGTTCGCTATTCCATCACCAATCCGGATGCCTACATCGAGAGCAACATGATTGGCTTCTATAACATTCTGGAAGCCTGCCGCCATTATCCGGTGGAGCATCTGGTGTACGCATCCTCCAGCTCTGTCTATGGCAGCAACAAGAAGGTGCCTTACTCCACCGATGATAAGGTGGACAACCCAGTATCCCTGTATGCCGCCACCAAGAAGTCCAATGAGCTGATGGCACACGCCTACAGTAAGCTCTACAACATTCCCTCCACCGGTCTGCGGTTCTTTACGGTATATGGTCCTGCCGGTCGTCCGGACATGGCATACTTTGGCTTCACCAACAAGCTGGTGAACGGCGAAACCATTAAGATTTTCAACTACGGCAACTGCAAGCGGGACTTTACCTATGTGGACGACATCGTGGAAGGTGTTGTCCGTGTGATGGCAAAAGCACCCGAAAAGAAGAACGGCGAGGATGGTCTGCCCATTCCACCCTATGCGGTTTACAACATTGGCAACTCCAATCCGGAAAATCTGCTGGACTTCGTACAGATTTTGTCCGAAGAACTGGTGCGTGCCGGTGTGTTGCCTGCGGACTATGATTTTGAGGCTCACAAGGAGCTGGTGCCCATGCAGCCAGGTGATGTGCCTGTGACCTTTGCAGACACGGAACCCCTGGAGCGTGACTTTGGCTTTAAGCCCCACACCCCCCTGAGGGAAGGCCTGCGGAAGTTTGCTGAGTGGTATAAAGAGTTTTATATGGAATAAGAAGAGAGGGGAAGACTATGAAAATCGCAGTTGCAGGTACCGGTTATGTCGGTCTGTCTATTGCCACGTTGCTGTCGCAGCACCACGAGGTCATGGCAGTGGATATTATCCCGGAAAAAGTTGACCTTATCAATCACAAGAAGTCTCCGATTCAGGACGAGTACATTGAAAAGTATCTGGCAGAGAAGGACTTGAACCTGACAGCAACACTTGATGCTGAAGCTGCCTATAAGGATGCAGACTTTGTTGTCATTGCAGCTCCTACTAACTATGATAGCAAGAAGAATTTCTTTGATACTTCCGCGGTAGAGGCCGTCATCAAACTGGTAATCCAGTATAATCCTGATGCCATTATGGTCATCAAGTCTACGATTCCGGTCGGTTTCACGGCATCTGTGCGAGAAAAGCATCATTGCGATAACATCATCTTCAGCCCAGAGTTTCTGCGGGAGTCTAAAGCTCTGTATGACAACCTCTATCCTAGCCGCATTATTGTGGGCACCGATGTGGACAATGTACGGTTGGTGAAGGCAGCCAACACGTTTGCAGGTCTGTTGCAGGAAGGTGCTATCAAGGAGAACATCGACACCCTGATCATGGGCTTCACGGAAGCCGAGGCCGTCAAGCTGTTTGCCAATACTTACCTTGCCCTGCGTGTCTCTTACTTCAACGAGCTGGATACTTACGCCGAGATGAAGGACTTGAACACACAGCAGATCATTAAGGGCGTCTGCCTTGACCCTCGCATCGGTGACCAGTACAACAACCCCAGCTTTGGCTACGGTGGCTATTGCTTGCCGAAAGATACCAAACAGCTGCTTGCCAACTATGCAGATGTACCGGAGAATCTGATTGAAGCCATTGTCGAATCTAACCGCACGCGCAAGGACTATATTGCCGATCGTGTGCTGGAAATCGCGGGTGCATATGAAGCAAACGAGGACTACGATCCGAGCAAGGAACACAATGTTGTGGTTGGCGTTTTCCGCTTGACCATGAAGTCCAACTCCGATAACTTCCGTCAGTCCTCTATTCAGGGCGTCATGAAGCGCATCAAGGCAAAGGGCGCAACGGTCATTATTTACGAACCGACACTGGAGAATGGTACGACATTCTTCGGAAGCAAAGTCGTAAACGACCTTGAGGAGTTTAAGAAGCGCAGCCAAGCTATCATTGCCAATCGCTACGATAGCTGCCTAGACGATGTACAGGAGAAGGTCTACACGAGGGATCTGTTCCGTAGAGACTAATACTTATCGGCCATGTGTTCCAAGCACATGGCTACGCTGCTCAAATATGCTACCTCTCCGTGGAGAGTAAAAGACAACATGCGCTTGATATTCCGTTTATAACATAAGGGAGACTATGCTTTGAAAAACAGAAAAAAGCCGATTGGTATTATCATTACCATTTCAATAGTTTTACTTTTAACGATAGTGACTCTGTTGGGGTGGGCGTATTATAATTCAAAGCTTGATTTGATTCAATATGATGATGGCAGTAAAGAAATTGACACCAGCACAAGTTACGCCGTAGAGAATGATGAGTTGGACATTGCCGATCTTCCAGATGCGCCGGAAGATGTGGATGCTTCCGGCGGAATAGAAATTTTGGAAGGCGATATTTATCACGACGACGATGTTATCAATATTCTGTTGCTTGGCACGGATGAACGAACAGATGAATTTAATGAGAACGCACGTGCAGATTCGATCATGGTGATGAGTCTGAATACGAAAGAGCATACGCTCAAGCTCATCAGCATTGAACGGGGAATCGGCGTACCGGTGCCGGGACGTAATGATGATTGGATCACACACACCTTCCGATATGGCGGTGCTGCACTTACAATGCAGAC
>JABLTT010004170.1_pt1 | contig 18387 bp, 20 predicted proteins | sample 7160061 | NCBI WGS metagenome assembly JABLTT01 (sample SAMN14651232, study PRJNA627086) | human gut metagenome | isolation source: feces | host: Homo sapiens
AGTTGCGTTCAATGGTTTGGCAGTACCCGCCATCTCCCAGTGCCCCTATAACTTTGAAGGCTCCACCGAGGAGAACGCTGATGTCTATGATGTAGCCAAGGCCCAGGAGTATCTGGATGCTTCTGGTGTGGATCCTTCCACGATCACTTTCTCCATCATCTGCTCTGACGACCAGAAGAAGCGCGCCGGCGAAGTGATCCAGGCCAACTTGAAGGAGATCGGCATTGAATGCACCATCGAGAGCATGGACCTGGCCACCTATTTGTCGGTCACTACCGAAGGCGATTATGAAGCCTCCATCGGCGGCTATTCCTCCAGCAACTTGTTGAGCTATGTGGTGGGCGTGTACCATTCCGATTCCATCAATGCCTCTAACAAGACCCGTCTGAACAATCCGGAAGTGGATGCGCTGATCGATCAGGCTAAAGTCACCCTGGATGACGCAGAACGCGTGAAGATCTTTGAAGAACTGTCTGCTCTGCTGAATGAGCTGTGCACCCAGGCTCCTCTGTACCAGCCCATCAACCTGCGTGCCTTTGATGCCAAATTGGGCGGCGTAGAAGTGAGCGACAGCGGCACTCTGTACTTCGAGAAGTGCTACTGGGAGGAATAATTCCATAACATCGTTTTATCAGGTCTCACACGATGAAACCTCATAAATAATGCGACAGCAAGGGACCGGGCGTTCCCAAACGCCCGGTTTTTTGCTGCAATAGTGCAAAGAGGAGAAAGCGGGGCCAAAAGGCAGTTGACAAGGTTGCGGCTCTGGGGTAGGATGGAGCGAGGGGTGGTCAGAATGGCAGAAAACCAGAAGGGAAATTGTACCAGCTACGACCGAGCTGATTTGTTGATCGATTTTGTATCCACCTATTATGACCACATGAATACAGTGCGAGATTATGGCACAGGTGAAAAATTCACTATGACAGAGGTGCATATGGTCAGCCGGATCGGGGATAATCCAGGCATCACCGTGACAGAACTGGCCCGCCAAGGCAAACGGACCAAGGGAGCGATCTCCCAGATCGTCAAAAAATTGGAGGAGAAAGGCCTAGTAGTCAAAGAAAAGCAGGCAGGCTACGGCTGCCGGACTCTGCTTTTTCTATCGCCGAAAGGCCGGGAGCTCAACGAATGCCACAAAAGATTCGACCGGGAGCAGGGCGGAGTGGTTTACGGGCAGCTGCTCCAAGAACAGGGAGAAGAAGCTATGCAGCGCTTTTTTCAGGTGATGGCCAGTTGGTATGAAAAGCTGTCGCTGCAGCGGCGGCCGAAGAAAGAGGAAGAGCAGGGGAAAAAAGAGATAGGATAGAACAAAAAAGAGCTGCCGCAGCCCTAGGCTGCAGCAGCTCTTTTCAACATGGCCTCATTTTTGTTTATTTGCACTGGAAGGTGCTGCACTTTGTCTGGTAGCACTGGCAAGCGTCGTGGCCATCCACTTGTACTTGATGGGCCGTGCAGCCGCCGTGGTCGTTATATTGGCAGGTGCCGGCGCTGCAGCTGATCTCCAAAGTCTGGTTTGGCTGGTTGTACTGCACTGCATTCTGCATCGCACTGCTTTTTGTCTGGAAGGAAGAACAGCAGGTATCGCCGCAGTCGCAGGCATGGTCGCCGCTGACTTGGATGCCGGGCAGGCAGCAGCAGCCCTGGGCATTGTTGGCGCAGCTCATAACGCTGCATTGCAGATTGGTCATAGGAATAGCCTCCATTGTTGGCGCAAAGCGCCAGGATTGTCGCATTGGTTGCGTTTTTAGTGTGTACCGCAGCGGGCTGCAATATGCAAAGGGCAGCTGCAAAAAATCCTTCGTTGACGAACCGGCCGGCGCTGTGCTATACTACATTTTGTTTGAAAATCAAAATAGCGAGGAAAACGGCATGACGGCGGAATACTACGAGAACATCAACCATTTTCTAGTTGGGTTGTTCAACGATATTTTGAAAATTGAAGGGAAAGCCCTGCGGGCCGGGGAATACCGGGAGATCTCCATGCGTGATATGCATATCATCGAGGCGATCTGCGCAGCCAGCGGGCAGGAGGACAACCGGACCACGGCCATTGCCCGGGAACTGGATATCACGACGGGAACGCTGACGGTAGCGGTGAACAGCCTGGTGAAAAAGGGTTATGTGGAGCGGCGGAAAGACCAGCGGGACCGGCGGGTCGTGCGGCTGTATCCCACAGAAAAAGCACTGCGGGCCAACGAGGCCCATGCCAAGTTCCACCACGACATGGTGGAAGGCGTGATGCAGGTGCTAAAGCCCGAGGAATTGGCCGTGCTCACCCATGCATTGGATGCTGTGCGCCACTATTTTGAATCCAAAAAATAAGAGGGAGAAAGAAGACATGGCGATCCGAATTTTGACCGACAGCACCAGCGACATTCCGCGCAGCCAGGCGGACCAGTGGGGGCTGGAGATTGCGCCGCTGAAAGTGCGGTTCGGCAGTGAAGAATACATCGACGGCGTCACTTTGATGCCCCAGGAATTTTATGAAAAGCTGACAAGCAGCGATGTCTTGCCCCAGACATCCCAGGTGAACCCCGAAGAATTCTGCCGCTTGTTCCAGCAATACCGGGAGCAGGGGGATGAAGTGGTCGGCCTGTTCATCTCCTCCGACCTGAGCGGCACATACCAGTCGGCTGTGGCCGCCCGCCACATTTGCGGCGAAGAGGGCATTTACCTGACCGACAGCCGCACGGTCACCTTTGGCCTGGGGCTGCTGGTGCGGGAGGCGCTGCGGCTGCGGGAAGCAGGCGCCACTGCCCAGCAGATCCATCAGCAAGTGGAAGAAATGAAAGAGAAACTGCGTTTTTACGCGGCGGTGGATACGCTGAAGTACTTGCGCATGGGCGGCCGCCTTTCGGGAACAGCGGCTGTGGTGGGCAGCTTGCTGAACATCAAGCCGTTGATCGCCGTACAGAACGGAAAAGTGGAAGCGGTACACAAGACAAGAGGATTGGCCGCCGCTTTGGATTGGATGGTAGGGCAGATGGAAAAAGACGGTGTGGAACCGGGCAGTTTGGTGATGTTTGGCCACACCAATGCGCCAGAGCTGTGCCAGCAGTTCATTGAAAAAGCACGGCAGCGGGTGACCATCGACCGGTGGGATTCTACTGCCATCGGCAGCGTTGTCGGCACCCATGCCGGCCCGGGGTGTACAGGGCTGGCCTACCTGAAACCCTAAGGGCATCAAAGCAAAGAGAAAAGGAGCCGCCCCATGAAGCGTGGAGCAGATGACTTGGAATGGGTGGAAATGGAGACTGCCCAGGTGGAGGCTTTGTACCAGGAACGGGTCACAAAGGATTTCCCCGAGGCGGAACGCCGGCCGCTGGAGCGCATCTTGTCCTTCCGGCAGCAGGGGTTTTATCGGTGTTTTCTACTGTGCCAGGGGGAAAGCTGGCTGGGCTATGCCTTTTGCGCCCAAGGGGAACCGGAAAGCATCGCCCTGTTGGATTACTATGCCATGCGGCCCGGGCTGCGGGGCCAGGGCTATGGGGCCAAAGGGCTCAAGCTGCTGGCGGACAGATACCCCGCCGGTCTGCTGGCCGAAGTAGAGAGCCCGGCGACAGCGACCGGGGAGGAGGAGCGGCGGGAGCGCTGCCGGCGGGTCGCTTTTTACCAGCGCTGCGGCATGGTGCACAGCGGCATCCGGTGCCTGCTGTTTGGCGTCACCTACGACATCCTGTGGCTGCCCGGTGACAGCAGCCGGCAGCCGGGCCCACTGCTGGACAAGATCTACCGGAAGGTATTGCCCGGCGCCCTTTGGGATCATTTGCGCTATTTGTAACGGGAAAGGCCGCCGGCCATTTACTTTTTCCCGGGGAAAGGGTATGATAAAGGCGGCAGGGGAGCGAGCGAAGCGTGCCCTGCCGCCCATTACATATACTGGCGGCCCTGGGCCGCAAAAAAGGAGAGAGCTCACATGGAAAACCGGATGAGCGCGGAAAGCTGCGCTGCACTGCTGCAAACATTGGTGCGGACCGATACCTGCCAGCCGGCGGGCAATGAAGAGGCGCTGTGCCATTCCATCGCTGCCTTGTTCCCCGATACGGTGGAGAAGACCTTGATCCCCCACCAGGCGGGGCGGGCCAGTTTGGCCATTCGTATCCCGGGCAAAGAGAGCCGCGGCGGCTTGGCTTTTATGGGCCATTTGGATACCGTATCCTGCGGCGACCCGTCGCTTTGGAGCTGTGACCCGCTGGCGGCCCAGCGGAAAGGGGACCTGATCTACGGCCGGGGTACCGCCGATATGAAAGGCGGGCTGGTGTGCATGATCCAGGCGGCGCTGCACCTGCTGGAAAGCGGGAAGCCTTTGGCCCACGACCTGTGGCTGTGCTTCACAGCCGATGAGGAGGCCAACGGCACGGGCGCACTGGCCTTTGCAGGCAATGGCTGGCTGAAAAATATCCGGGCCCTGGTGGTGGCAGAGCCCTCCAACGAAGAGATCGGTCTGTGTGAAAAAGGGGCTTTGTGGCTGCGCATCAAGGCGATCGGCGCGCTGGCCCATGGCTCCAGGCCGGAGATCGGCATCAATGCAGTGGAAAAACTGATGGAATTTGAACGGGCTTTCCGGGCACAGGTGCCGGTGGATGAGATCCACCCGGTATTGGACCGCACCACCATGGCAGTCACCCAGCTCCATGGCGGCATTATGACCAATGTGATCCCCGCCAATGGGGAAATGGAGATCGACATGCGGACGCTGCCCACGGTGGACCACGACCAGCTGCTGCATACCGCCAAAGCCATCTGCGACCAAATGATGGCCAAGTGCCCCGGGCTGAAGCTGGAGATCCAGGTGCTGAACAACCGGCCTGCAGTGGAAGTGGCAGAAGAAGACCCCTTTGTGGACATCATCAAAGAGAGCTGCGCCCAGGCGGGCATCCAGCCCCACTGCAAAGGGCTGTATTTCTACACCGATGCATCCCAGGTGGTGCCGGCTCTGGGTTGCCCCTTTGTCATCTTTGGGCCGGGGGCAGACACCATGGCCCACCAGATCGATGAGCGGATCGACGTACATTCCATGGAACGGGTGGCAAAAGCCTATTATCACGCCATGGAAAAGATGTGCCTGTAACAACATAGACCGAAGCGGTGGAGCATCGTGCTCCGCCGCTTTTTGCCCTCAACCCAGAGTAGAAAGCATGGGCCTGATTCAAACACGCCGTTATTGCCTGGCCGGGCGGCAGATGGTATGCTGAAAGTACCAAAAATAAGAAAGGGGCATTGTCATGTTGGATGGCGCGAAGATGGGCCGCTTTTTGGCGGCAAAACGGAAAGAGGCAAAGATGACACAGCAGCAGCTGGCCGAGCGGCTGCACGTTTCCTTTCAAGCGGTCTCCAAATGGGAGAGCGGTGCCACATACCCCAGCCTGGAGACCCTGCACGACCTGGCGGTCGCTTTGCATGTATCGGCTGACGATATTTTGGCAGGCGGGCACAAAGCCGGGGAGGCCCTCTCTTACAGCAAGGCGGGGGTCGATATCGCCTATACCGATTCCATCAAACAGGCCATGACGGGCTACCTGCAAACGCCGGACCGGCGGGTGCTCAATGGCCTGGGGCCCTTTGCCGCCCTGTACGATATCCAGTTCCCCTCGATGGAGGAGCCGGTGCTGGCGCTGAAATCGGAAGAGCCCGGGTCCAAGCAAAAGTTGGCCATGGAATATGGGTTTACAGAGTCCATCTGTTATGACATGATTAACCACCTGGTGAATGACATTGTTGTGATGGGCGCCCGGCCGCTGGCCGTGTTGGATTGCATCGTCTGTGGCAATGCGGAGAAAGATACCATACAGACGCTGGTGCGGGGTATTGCCGACGCGTGCCGCCAAAACGAGTGTTCTTTGGTGGGGGGCGAAACATCCATCCAGCCGGCGGTGGTGGCGCCAGGCACCTATGTGCTGACCTCCAGCATCGTGGGCATCGTGGAACGGAAGAAGATCGTGGACGGCAGCGCCATCCGGCCAGGGGATGCCGTGTTGGCGGTGGCTTCCAACGGGCTGCACACCAACGGCTATTCCCTGGTGCGGCTCTTGATGGAACTCATGCCCCAGATCAAGCTGGACCGGGTGGATGGGATCACGTTTTTGGAGCAGATCATGAAGCCCCATACTGCCTATTACAAGGGGCTGAAAGGGCTGTTGGGCGACTCGGCCCTGCACGGAATGGCCCACATCACCGGAGGCGGTCTGGCCGGCAATTTGAGCCGTGTGATACCGGCTGGGCTTTCGGCTCAAATCGATCTGTCGAAAATACGGCCCCTTCCCATTTTCCGCGCCATCAAAGAGTATGGCAGCATAGAAGAGGATGAGATGCTGCGGACATTCAACTGCGGCGTGGGGTTTGTGCTGGTGGTGGCGCCCCAGGAAAAGCGCCGGGTCATGGAGCATATGGAGGCCTGGTACCCCTGCTATGAGATCGGCCGGATCGCAGAGGGAGAAGCCGCCGTCCAATGTTTCAACCGGCTCGATTGGGTGCAATGACAAACGAAAAAAGGGCCCTGGAAGTTCCAGGGCCCTTTTGTTCCTGTGGGATCATGTCGATCAAGCGGCAGCGTTTTCTTCTGTAGCAGGTTCTGTTTCCGATGTTTCCATCAGTTCCATGAGATCCTGCACGTTGGAACCAGCCGGGGGAGCGGATTGGATCTCTTCAGTCAGCTCCGAATAGGTCATATCCAAAGCCAATTTCAAAGACATCGCACCGTCCACACCGAAGCTCATGGAAACGTTGGATTGTTCGCCCTTCTCCACAGCAACAATGGACATTTCCATGCCATCGCCTGTGACAGCCAGGGAAACGGAAGCATCTTGCAGTTTGCCTTCTACTTCTTCCAAAACGATATCCAAAGAGACGGCGGAACCGTTTTGATCTACGTCAAAGGAAGAAGTATAGGTATCGCCATCCTGATGGAAAGCTTCGTCGCCGATGACAGCTACACACTGATCCATCATATCGGTCACCAGCTGATAAGCATCTTCTTCATCCATCAGCAGAGCGGCTGTCTGGATCAGCGCATCGCTCACCGAAAGTTCTTTCGCCTGAGCCATCAGGCTGTTCAAATCCATGCCCAGAGCTTCGCCATAGATGGCGTTGAGGTCCATGGAGTACCAGGTGCCCTCAGCGGTGCCTAAGACAGTGTCCAAAGCGGGGCAGCTGATGTAGACCATACCGGTCTCCAGATTGACGATGTAAGACATCTCCAGGTTTTCCAGCAATTCCAGGGCGGCCTTGTCCTCTTCGGTCAAGGTTTCGCCGGTACTGGCCAGCAGATCATCCAGGTCAAAGGACAATGTCATGTCCATATTGGCCAGCTGGTCGTTGGAGGAACCAGACAGGTCGCCGGTGATGGGCATAGCCACCATCTCGCCCTCGTTGTTGATGGCGATCTCCATTTCAATGGTGCCGGTAAAGGCCACGCCTTGTTCATCAAAACGGCCGGCGGAATCTTGGGCATAGCGATCCATCAGTTGGAATTTGTCGCCATAAGCCTCTTCCAGCTTGGCAGTGTCGATGATGTTGACGGTCTGGGTGGGTTGGTTCCAGCCCACCAGGCTGCCCAGTGCCTGGGCCGCAAAGCGGACCGGAATCAGGGTGCGGCCGCTGGCCGCATCGACATAAGGAACCACGTCGGCCTGGAAGGTCTCGGTCTGGCCGTTCTCTGTCACTTTCACATCGGCCGAGCCCAGAGTAAACTCCACCAAAATGCCGTCGCGCTCTGCGGAGACCACCCGGGTGGCGTTGTCAAACTCCACAGTGGCGCCCATTGCTTCGAATACCGAGCGGAAGGGCACAAAGGTACGGTTGTCCTTCATCTGGGGCTGTACGTCTGTGAAAGACAGCGCTTGGCCATCCAGCACCACAGAGATCCCGGCGGGCGCCTGTTCGGTGTCGGTGGGGGCCGGTTCTGGCTCGGCGGCAACGGCTGTCAGGCTAAACACCATAACCAGCGACATGCCAAGAGCCATCGCTTTTTTCCAAATGTGTTTCATGCAGTTTTCCCTCCTAAATGATGATCGATTCGGAACGATCTTCCTTGCCACCAGTATAGGGCTAAAACCTTTGCGATGCAAGAACAATCGCACCGATTTCAAAAAAACGAAAAAACGAAAGGGCCATTTCGAAAAAAGGGGGAGACATACAGGGTGTTTACAGCTTGATGTGGCGCCACTTCCCCTTTTTGAAACGGGTGGCATTGAGCAGCAGCCGGGTGTACTGGTCCAGGAAAAAGCCCATCCAAGCCCCCACCAGACCCAAATGGAGCGGGGTGCAGAACAACCAGCCCGAGAAGGGGCGCAGGAACGTGATGGAGATAAGGGAGGTGACGGCTACATATACAGTGTCGCCCGCCACCCGCAGGCAGTTGGAAAAGATCACCTGGGAGATCTGACCGGGCACCATCAGCGCCATAATGATGATGATGTTGGAACCCAAGGCGATGATCTCCGGTTCTGAGGAAAAAGGCATGATGAGATAGCGGCGGAACAAAATAAAGAAAGCCACCACCAGCATGCCCAAGCTCAAGCCCACCCGCTGGGCCAGGTGGCCATAGGCCGTGGAGAGATCGGGACGGTCCCGGCCTAAATTTTGCCCCACCAGCGAAGAGGTGGCCTGGGCCATGCCGTCGCCCACAGCAAAGGAAATGTTGATCAGGCTCATGCAGATCTGATGGGTGGCGAAAGCCGTGGTGCCCAGGTCGGCGATGATCTTTGCAAAAATGAAAAAACCGATGCGCATGAATACCTGTTCCACAGCGGCAGAGGCGCCTACGTTGAGCAGGGAAGACATGTTCCGCTTGTCCGGCAGCCAGGTTTCGCTGAAAGAAAGGTGCAGGAAGCCGTCTTTGGGCAGCACGGAACACAGGGCGATGAGGAAGCCGGCCACATAGCCAAGCACCGTGGCCACGGCCGCGCCCCGCACCCCCATGTGGGGAAACCCAAAATTGCCGCCGATGAGCAGATAGTTGAATACGATGTTCACCAGGTTTGCGGCCAAATTGGTGCGGAACGACAGCTTGGTGTTGCCCACGCCCCGCTGGGCAGCGTTGATGGCCATCATCAGGGTGTTGAGCACGGTGCCCACCATCAGGATCTGGAAGTAGCCGGTGGCGTCATCGATGGTATCGGGCTGGGCACCGGCAAAATTCAAAAGGGGCCGGGCAAAGAAGAAGGCCAAGGTGGACAAAAGCAGGGAAGCCACTGTGATCAACAGCAGGGATTGCCGCAGCGTGCGGTTGGCGCTTTCCCGGTCGTTTTCGCCCCGGCGGCGGGAGACCACGGCGGTGATGCCCACATTCAAGGACATGAAAAGGGCCAGCACGATAAAGCGGGGCTGGTTCGTCAGCCCTACCGCCGCGATGGCAGCCGAACCTTCTACGCCCACCATGATGGTGTCTGCCAAGCTGACCAGGGCGATGAGGAAAGATTCGCACATGGAAGGCCAGGCGATGCGGAACAGATTGCCCAGCGCTTCTTTGGCGTCGGGCAAAGGCTGCCCCACCCGGTCTTTTTCTTTGACGAAGACTTGTGGGTTAAAAAAACGGTCCATGATTTTTGGCAAAGCTTGCGTAACGATGCACCTCCTGGAATTGCGGAGCGCCGGCGGCATGAGGGCCGCTCAACGGGGCGCGAAACTAAAATTAGTATAGCACGGTCCACCACCCTTGGCAAATGAGCGGAAAACAGTTTCCGTTTTTGGCGTGCTATGCTATACTAGAGCAAGAATGAAAAGCGGCGCCAGGCAGCCGGCGGACAATACAGCCCTTTTGCCGGGAACAAAACAGGGGGAGCAGCTGTCTAATGGAATTGGTATAACACAGGCGGCCGCTTGGCGGATTTTTAGAACAAGGTGGGCAAGACTATGAACTATATGGAAGTGCGGATCGAGACCAACCGGGCGGGCACGGAAGTGCTGACGGCCTTGCTGGAGGATCTGGCCGCCGGTTTTGTAGTAGAAGATCCCCAGGATCTACAGGACCTGATGGAGGCGCCTTCGCCCCGGTGGGACTATATCGATGAGCGCCTGGTGGCTCAGAACCGATCGGAGACGGTATCGCTGCGGTTTTATCTGGATGACAGCGAACAGGGGCGGCTGTACGCCCAAGAGGCAAAGGCCCGGGTGGAAAACCTGGCCAGCCGGTCGGAGGGAGCCTTGGGGCCGCTGTCGCTGTGCGTACAGCCGGTGCGCAGCGAGGATTGGGAAAACAATTGGAAACAATACTATAAACCTTTTTCCGTGGGAGAGCGCCTGCTGGTGCGCCCATCCTGGGAGCAGGCGGAGCCCACGCCAGGCCAGCAGGTGTTGGTCATGGACCCGGCCAGCAGTTTTGGCACAGGCAGCCACGCGACCACCCGCCTGTGTCTGGAGGCATTGGAACAGATGGATCTGGCTGGCCGCCACATGCTGGATGCGGGATGCGGCAGCGGCATACTGGCCATTGCCGGCCTGCTGCTGGGCGCCCAAGACGCCCAATGCTGTGATGTGGAGCCGGGTGCTGTAAAAGCCACCCGGGAAAATCTAGCCCAAAACGGTATCGACCTTTGCCGCTATCAGGTGTACCAAGGCGATTTTTTGGCTGACCCCTCTCTGGCCGAGGCGTTATCTGCCCGCCGCTATGGAGTCATCACCGCCAATATCGTGGCCGATGTACTGCTGGCCATGGCGCCCAGCCTGTGCGCCTGGCTGGAAGAAGAGGGGGACCTGCTGCTGTCCGGCATCATTGACGAGCGGGCCCAAGAGGTGCTGCAAGCCTACCTGGATCTGGGGATGCAGGTGCGCCGGCAAACCAGCCGGGATGGCTGGACATTGCTCCATTTGGGCCATAAATCGTGAACAAGTTGAAAACTTTGCTTTAAAAACAGGGGGTTCATCCCCATTTGACACTGGACAAGGCAGGTGTCATTTGTTAAAATGAGAGGTACTGTTGATAAAAAGATCCATCCACCAGAGCTGCCGGGCTTTTGCCTTTTGCAAAAAGCCGGCGGCTGGATGCGGTATGGATTTTTTGAAGGAGGCGCATCATGCGGTTTTTTATCGAAAGGGGAGAGATCGCAGATGGCGCCGTCACGTTATCGGCGGAAGACAGCGCACACATCGGCCGGGTGCTGCGGCGCCGGGTGGGGGATTCCCTCTCCCTGTGTGACGGCCAGGGGATGGATTACGAAGGCGTGATCCTGGCCACCGGGCCGGCGGTGACGGTGCGTATCACAGGGCAGGCGCCCTCTGCCACGGAACCCACGGTGGATGTGACCCTGTATGCAGGGCTTTCCAAGGGAGAGCGGTTTGAGTTCCTGGTGCAGAAGGCGGTGGAACTGGGGGCGCGGCGCATCGTGCCTTTTACTTCCCGGTACTGTGTGGTCAAAGTGGATGAGCGGGACCGGCAGAAAAAACAGGTCCGGCTGCAAAAGATCGCCGTGGAGGCCTGCAAGCAGTCCTTGCGTTCCCGCCTGGTGGAAGTGGCGCCGGTTTGCACCTTTCAGCAGGCGGTGGAACAGGCCGGGCAAGCCCAATGCCCCTTGTTCCTATATGAAAAAGAAAACCGGCAGTCTCTCAGCGCCTTGCTGCGGCAGGGGAGAGGGAGCCAGACATATGCTGTGGTGACAGGCCCGGAGGGGGGCTTTAGCCCAGAGGAGGCGGCCTATGCCATGGAGACGATCCCATCGGTCTCTGTGGGGCCCCGCATCCTGCGCTGTGAGACGGCGCCGTTGGCGGCCCTGTGCGCGATCTTGTACGAGACGTCGAATTTTGACATCGGAGAGTGAGAACTTGAAAAAGGCAAACGATACAAAGAAACATAAGGCCGCCTATGAGAGCGACTATGTGACGAACCGGGTGCTTACCGTGTTCGGCGGCGGCATCCTGCTCATGGTCTTCGCCGCCTATTTGAAAAATGGCTTGAGCTATGCCAGCAGTTTCCCCACCGCTTACCGGGTGTGCCGGGCCGGGCTCTGGGTAGGCCTGGCTTTGGTGCTGGTGGGCGCAGTATTGGATGTCTACCAGATCCGGAAAAAGACCTACAATGTGAAGACACTGTTTAACGGCACCGGTCTGATGATGCTGGGGGCTCTGTTGGCCCTGTGTTCTTACCTCATGGTGGGATTTGACCCGGAGACAGCGCTGCGCGTGCTGTATGTGATCATCCCGGTGTGTGCCATCCTCTACCTGGTGTATAGCGTGTATCCCCGGGAATTCTTTTCTCTGGCCGCTGCAATGACGCTGGTGTCCCTGATGCTGTGGCTCATTGCCAAGAGCACGGGCAGCAACACCATGAGCGGCGCTACTGTGTGGTTTTTGGCCTTTGGCCTGCTGGTCTGCGTAGGGCTGGAAGGGCTGTTCCTGCTGGCGCGCAAAAACCGGGGCAAGCTGAAAGTGGGCCCTGTCGATCTTTCCATGTTCAGCCCCAATACCCGGCACGAACTGGTGGTCACTGTGGCCGCCTGCTGTGCGGTGCTGCTGTTGGCCGCCTTCTTCCTGGCGGGCAGCATTGGCTATTATGCCATGTTTGCCGTGGTGGGCGCGCTGTTTGTCATGGCGGTTTACTATACGGTAAAAATGATGTGATCATCGCACCCTGCCGGGTTTTGTGCCGGTAGGGTGTTTGTCAAAAAGTAGGTGTGAGAACGTGGCAAAAGGCTGCGTAAAAATTTTTTTAAAAAAGTTCGAAAAAAGGGTTGACTTTTCCCCCATAAGCCGTTATACTATGTCTTGCTCGCTGCGGTTGACAATAAGCCGCAAGGCAAAGGAGATGGCGGCATAGCTCAGCTGGCTAGAGCATTCGGTTCATACCCGAACGGTCGTAGGTTCAAGTCCCACTGCCGCTACCATTCGGCCCGTTGGTCAAGAGGTTAAGACACCGCCCTTTCACGGCGGTAACGCGAGTTCGATTCTCGCACGGGTCACCAAACAGGCGAAGCAACCGCTTTGCCTGATTTGGAGGCATAGCTCAGCTGGTTAGAGCGTTCGCCTCACACGCGAGAGGTCGTTGGTTCGAGCCCAACTGTCTCCACCAAAAACACCGTACTCTGTGGGTACGGTGTTTTTCTTTTTCCTTCTGCGGCAAAAAGAAAGGCAGGGCCAGCATGCCCTGCCTTTGATCGTCTCCGATGGTGTGCCTTCCGGCGGGACGGCTCATTTCAGGCCGTCGTTGTAATGGGCCCTTTCACCGCCGATGAATTTGGGCCGGGTGCGGGCGCAGATCAAGATGGCCTCGCCGATCTGCTTGATGGAAAGCCGGGTGGGCACTGCCACATCCCGCAGGTGCATACCGATCAAGGTGCCGCCGATATCCATGCCTGCCGCAGCCTGTATGTGTTCCACCGCCACCGGGTGTTCCAAATGGCTCCACGCCGCTGTAGCAAAGCTGCCGCCGGCTTTGGGTTGGGGAACTACGTTGACCATGGGGTAACCGTAGGCACGGGCCGCTTCCTTTTCCAGGATGATGGCCCGGTTCAAATGTTCGCAACACTGGGCCGCCAAATAGATCCCCCGTTCTTTCAGCAGGGGATAAATGCCCTGGAATACGGCTTCCGCCACGGCAGGGCTGGAATCGGAACCGATCTTATGGCCGCCTACCTCGCTGGAAGAACAGCCGACTACGAACAAGTCGCCGGGCTCCAACCGGGCGGCCTCCAGCAGTTCGGTCACAGCTTGACGGGCTTGGCCGGTGATCTCTTCATACATCACGATAAACCTCCCTTTGGCCCCGCAGGGCCTGCTGGCTTTAGTATAACACATCTGCGCCAAAAACAAAAGGAAGTCAAAGGGCTTCTGATGGGAAAACTATGGACAGGCAGAACGGTTCCATAGTATAATGGCGGTGGAATGATAGAACGTGGGAAGAGCCATCCGGCACAGCGGATGGTGGAACAGGGGGGAATATGGGATATCACTCGGTTTACCGGCCGGCAGTTGGAAGGCTCAGCCGCCGCAAATCCACGGCACGCAAAGTGCAGGAGTACTTCCTCTATTTCGTCCTTTATTGCGTGGTAGGCTGGCTCTATGAAGTATTTCTGGAAGTGGTGGTCTATCGGTGGGGGTTCTCCAACCGGGGCATTTTGTGGGGCCCTTATCTGCCCATTTACGGCATTGGTGCCTTGACGTTTTTGTTCTGCTTCCGCCGATGGATGCACAAGCCCTGCCAAGGCTGGAAACGCTGGCTCCGGCCGCTGCTGCTGTTTCTGGGCTGTATGGCGGTGGCCACTGCCATTGAACTGGCGGCCACTTATTTGATGGAGTTTACCGTGGGCAGCTGGCCTTGGCAGACCTATGTGAATTACGACATCCATTTTCAAGGGCGGATCGCCCTGTCGCCTTCCATCCGTTTCGGGTTGGGCGGCCTGTTTTTCCTCTATGTCTTACAGCCCTTGTTTGAAAAACTGGCCGCTGCTTTACCGGACCGGGCGTTGCGCCTGATTACAACAGTCCTGGCGGCGGTGATGGCTGTGGATTATGTGGCGTACTTATTCCGCACTTTTTGGCTATAGATCGAAAAAATGGCAGGACTTGGTGTCCTGCCATTTTCTTTTGCACGCCTGGGTCAGGGAAGGATGGGTTTGCAGATCAGTTCATCCAGTTTGGTATCCAGAATATCCTGGGCATGGGCGGGCCGCAGGATCCAGCAGGTGTCGGCGCCCACGCCGGTGCCCGCTACGCAGACCACAGGGCCGGGGGCAATGGCGCCGCAATCCAGCGCCATCACGGCACATTCCACACAGACTTTGGTGCCCTGGCCAAACATGCGCAAGGTGTGGGCCATGATCTCCACCGGATAGACGCCGGTGAATTTGCGGGAAAGGCCACGTTCCGCACCGGAGAGCACATGGGTGGTGGTGACGATATCGATGCCGGCCTCTTCCAGCTGCTGCCGGGCCTGCTGGGGCATATCCTGCACGCCGGGGGTCTTGAAGCCGTTGGCCCGTGTGACAGCCACCACATGGATGCCTTCTTTGGCGGCATCCCGGAACAACAGCGGGGTCTCACCGCTGCCGGTGGCCACCACTATGGTGGAGATGCCGTGGTCTTTGGCGGCCTGGATGGCCAGTTCCACAGTCTTCGCTGTGTTCTCTTTGCCAGGCTTGTCGAAATAATGGATCATGTGCAATCACTCCTTTTCCGTTTGTTATCTTCAGTGTAGCACAACCTGGGGCCAATGGCAACGCAGCCGAAGGGAAGGTGGAAAACCATTGCAAAAAGGGCGCCGGACGGGGTATAATGGACCATGGCCCAGGGGCGGTGAAGGGCACCGGCCCAAGAAAGGGCAGAAACAGGAGGGCCCACAGGCCCGAAAAAGGAGACATGAAGCATGGAAAAACCCACGCTGCTGGTGTTGGCCGCCGGTATGGGCAGCCGCTATGGCGGATTGAAGCAGATCGACCCATTGGGCCCCAACGGGGAGATCATCATTGACTATTCCCTGTACGACGCCCGCCTGGCCGGTTTCGACCGGGTGGTGTTCGTCATCAAAGAAGAGCTGCAAGAGGTGTTTGAAGAAAAAGTGGGCCGACATGTGCGCCCTTTTATGCAGGTGGAATACGCGTTTCAAAAGACAGAGGACCTGCCGGAGGGCTTTGCTGTGCCGGCCGGCCGTGTCAAGCCCTGGGGGACGGGACATGCAGTGCGCAGTGCCAGGCATCTGCTCCACGGTCCCTTCGGCGTCATCAACGCCGACGACTTCTATGGCCGGCAGACCTATCAGCTGCTCTATGATTTTTTGAAAGAACCTCACGGGGGAGACACCATGGAATTCTGCATGGTGGGGTATATCCTGCAAAATACGCTGACGGAAAACGGCACGGTGTCCCGGGGCATTTGCCAGGTGGAAAACGGCCTGCTGCAATCGGTGACCGAGCACACCAAGATCCGCAAAGTGCCCGGTGGCGCGGAATCTGCCCAGGATGGCGAACACTATGTGCCCCTGGACCCCCAGAGCACGGTGTCGATGAATGTGTGGGGCTTCGGCCAGCAGCTGCTGCCCTGCCTAGAAGAGGGGTTCCGGCAATTTTTGCAGGGACCGTTGGCTGACCCCCTCAAAGCGGAATATTATTTGCCTGCGGCAGTGGATGGCCTGGTGCACCAGGGGAAAGCCCAGGTACAGGTGCTGCGCACGGCCAGCGAGTGGTTTGGCGTCACTTACCCGGAGGACAAGCAGATGGTCAAAGACGCCCTGCGCCAAGCCCACGAGCAAGGGCTGTATCCGGCCCTGCGGTGAGGAAGGCCTTCTGCCGGAGGGAAGGGGAGAGGCGCACCCTTTCCCTCCGGCAGGGGAGGTGCAGGCTGGAAAGGCATCAAGCCATGCCCTCTGCGCTGTGGCTGCCGTCGTGCCGTGGTTCAAATGGAGCGGGGGATCTGCCGGTCTACAGCACAGCGCGGCTGGCTCCCCTTACAAACGTCAGGGTAGAACGGCCAAAACTTTTCGGTGAAAGCGGAAAACAGTTTGAGAAAATGGGCGGAAGATGCTAGGATGAACATCGTTCATAATGAGGTGCAGCAGTGAATACGGTAGTGACATCCAGAGAAGAGATCTTAAAAAACAGCCGGATATTAATCGGGCAGCAGGGCTGGTCGTCGGTCAACATACGTGCAGTTGCGGCGGCCTGCGGCGTGTCGGTGGGTTCCATATATAACTATTTTGATTCCAAGGCAGAACTGGTCAGCGCCACGATCGAGAGCATCTGGCGTGAGATCTTTCACGGCCAAGATGACATGGAAAAGATGCAGGACACACAGGCCTGTATTCTGTGGATATTGGAACGAATGGAATACGGCTGCAAAAAATACCCTGGCTTTTTGGCCCTTCACTCCCTTGGCTTCACCCAGGCGGAAAAAGCGGAGGGGAAGCGGCGGATGGAGCAGACGTGGCGCCATATCATAGACGGATTGTGCTCTGTGTTGAAACGGGATGAAAAGGTTCGCACCAATGCCTTTGACAGCCGATTTACGGCGGAAACGTTTGCAGGGATCTTATTTTCACTGCTGGTGTCGGCCATGCTGCGCCAAGATCACGACCCTGCCGCCCTTTTGGAAGTCACCCGCAGAACGATCTACTGAAATTCCCACAGCAGGACCGGGTGGGAATTTTTTCAGCCTCAAACTGAACAAGATTCAGTATGGATGGAGGGATGCGATCCAATGAAAGTGAAGCCCAACACTCTGCTGCTGATGGCCTGTCTGGTGTGGGCAGCAGCGGGCGCCAACATCTTGCGCATCGGTGTGCTGGCCTATCCCGGCCACGCCACAGTGGGAAACTTGTTTCTCTCTGGAGCGGTTTTCGTCCTGTTTCAAAAATTTGTTTTTGGAAAACTGGTCGTCAAACACGCCAAACGGATCGGCGACTATGGGGCGGAACCTCAGTTTTTTCTGAAGTTCTTTGACGGAAGATCGTTTGTGGTCATGGCAGTGATGATGGCTGGCGGCATAGGGCTGCGGATGTCCGGCATTGCGCCAGATCCCTTTATCGCGGTGTTCTATTCCGGCTTGGGCACGGCTTTATTGCTGGCCGGCATTTTGTTTGGCTGCCATTATGGGAGAGCCCTTTGGGCCGCAGCCATGGAGTAAAAAAGAAAAGGAGAGCAAACCATGCGAGCGATTGCCGAAACTGGATTTGATGCCATCTATCTCATCGCGGTCATCAACATCGGCATTTTGATGATTCGAAGATGTGAGGGGAACCAACAATACCGTTTGTTTGGCAGTATGGCGGTGATCTTAGGCGCCGGGGATGCATTCCATCTGGTCCCGCGGGCCGTTGCCCTGTGTACCACTGGCCTGGAAGACTATACCGCGGCCTTGGGGCTTGGCAAATGGATCACTTCCATCACCATGACGGTCTTTTATGTGCTGCTTTATTATGTGTGGCGAAAACGCTACCAGGTCACTGGCCGCAGCGGGTTGACAGCCGCTGTCTTTGGCCTGGCAGCCGCACGGATCTTTCTGTGTATGATGTCGCAGAACCAGTGGCTGTCTACCGATCCGCCCCTTTCTTGGGGGATCTACCGCAACATCCCCTTTGCGCTGCTGGGGCTGCTGGTCATCCTGCTGTTTTACCAAAGCGCAAAGGAACACAAAGACCATGCGTTCCGCTGGATGTGGCTGACCATCATGCTGAGCTTTGGCTTTTACATTCCGGTGGTGCTGTTTGGCGACGCGATCCCCTGGATCGGCATGCTGATGATCCCCAAGACCTGTGCTTATGTGTGGACTGTGCTGATCGGCTTTTTTGCCATGAAAAAGCAGAACGCCGCAAGGGAAGAAAAGAGAAACTAAGGGATAGCAGCAGGCTCCAAAAAGGCAATGCCATTTGTGAACTGAACCAGTAAAAACGGACAATAGACAAAAGGCCCCCTAATGTAGGAAAATAGAACTACATTAGGGGGTCTTAGTATGTCAGGAAAAAAG
>JABLTT010011437.1_pt1 | contig 18321 bp, 20 predicted proteins | sample 7160061 | NCBI WGS metagenome assembly JABLTT01 (sample SAMN14651232, study PRJNA627086) | human gut metagenome | isolation source: feces | host: Homo sapiens
AATATTTTACGCACACTGCTTTCTGTCTTCGGTGTTTTCAGAATACGGACCGTAGAATTCTTCTTATGATTTGTCGGAAATACCAACAACACATCATCAAGAGTTTTTCCTGCCATCTGAAGTACTTCTGCGCAATCATCCAGTTTCAGAAGTGCACCTGCTTTTACCAGATCAGTAATCTGGTCATCTGCAAATGCATAGACATCAGCAGCTGCTTCTACGTCAGTTAAAACGGTATCCTTGGCTGTGGATTCAGATTCTACACCGATCTGAATATCGAATGTCTGATCCGGATAAGCTGCCTGGAAATTATCTATCAGTTCCTTTAATAAAGTCTGATCTTCTTCTGCTCCCCATACAGTTAAACTGATTGTTTCATCCTCTGCACTTACCAGTGCTCCAAAGGATACTGCCATTGCTGTTGCCATTACCTGAAGCATTACTTTTTTCACGGATTTCTTCATCATTCTTTCCTCCTGATATTCTTTTCAAGCCGCGCATATGTAATTATTTTACCGTTATAATTACTGTTTTTGTCACGTTGCATTTTAATTTGCGCAATCGTTTGCTCTTTTTAATTGTTTAATTTATATGATTAATGCTCATTAAAAACACAGAAAAAGAGACAGCCCCCAAATTTCGTCGTCTGTCTCTTTCAAAACATTCCAAGCTTAATTTTTTATCTGGTCCATTGCCTCACGAATCAACCCATTAAACTTATTTGCTTCCCATGCAGCCCGTCCAACAAATAATCCGTCAATGGTATCCTGGACAATAAGTTCGGTTGCATTGTCTGAATTTACACTTCCACCATACAGCACAGGAATATCTTTCGCTGCGTCGCCAAATATTTCAATAAGGCAGCATTTTATAATTTTATGCATTTCTCTGGCATATTTCGGAGAAGCTGGTTTTCCATGAACACCAATAGACCATACCGGTTCATAAGCCACCCATATATCTCCAATCATATCTGCTGATACTCCATGAAGCCCTACAATCAACTGTCTACGCAATGTTTCTGCCCCAATTCCATACTCTTTTTCTTCTGCTGTCTCACCAATGCATAACAGTGTTTTCATTCCATGTTTTAATCCGGCAATAACTTTTTTATTTTCTTCAAAACTATCTTCGCCGAATACATGACGTCTTTCGGAATGACCAATCATAACAAGATCTATTCCCAGTTCTTTTAACATAAGTGGAGATATTTCTCCAGTAAACTGTCCTTCGTCTTCCCAACACATATTCTGCGCTCCGAGCCGAATATTTCTCACACATTTAACGGCACTTTCCAATGCTGTAAACGAAGGAATAATAAATAATTCCATTTTCTCTCTACTGATATCAGCCGTAAGTAAATCCAGCTCCTTTAAATACGTCACAGTATCCTGAATATTTTTGTACATTTTAAGATTACTACCAAAATATATTTTTTTCATAAATTATCCTCTTTTCTGGTCGTAATTTACAAAAGAATCAACTTTGGGCTGAGATGCACATCCAGGAATAAATTTCTTTGTTAAGAACTCATCGACCATCATCTCCCTAACCTTTGAGCCAGTAGTAAAAGCTCCCATACATAAAATATTTGCATCATTACTTAATCTTGCTCTCTGAGCTGTATAAACATCGTAGGCCAGTGCCGCATAAGCCCCCTTTACTTTATTTGCCGCCAAAGATACACCAATTCCAGTTCCACAGATTAATATTCCACAGTCATAATTTTTTGCTGCAACCTCCTCAGCCACTTTTATTGCCACATGAGCATAAATAACATCTTCACTTCCAAAATCTGTAATATCTCCATACTGCTTTTTATTGATGTACGCAATTAGTTCTTCTTTCGCTTTCTGCGCATTCGGATCGCATCCTATAGCTATTTTCATTTTTTCCTCCGTAAAATGGAAATGGTTCTCTCATCCATTTTTCAGAGAGAACCATTCATCACATTAATTCAAGTTTCCTCTAAATCTGAATTATCCAGTGATTCATCACTATCGTTCATTTTTAAGCTATAGATTACGTCAGCACTCTTACGTCTATGATCCTGTGCTTTATGGTCAACATTCACATTATAGTATAAATACAGCGTTTCAAGGACAAGATGTTCACCAATACGCCTGGAGACAATATCTTTGGTATCTGTCAGATCTTTCGTTCCCACATACAGCGTATATGTACAGTATCTTTGTAGTGGAGATTTTAATGCAGCTGTAATCCCAATTACTGTAGCACCCTGCTCATAAGCAATCTTTGCTGCATTAACCACTGAACATGATCTGCCTGTATGAGAAACTACAATCACCACATCCCCCTCGCCAGCCGTACCAGCTGCAAAAATTTGAATGTCCTGATCACTGTAAGACATACACAATCTTCCGATCTTAGCCATTTTTAATGAAAATGACTCACACGGAATGATCGCATCTCCGTTTCCGAACATAAACACTCTATTTGCATTCAGGATCGCATCCCCCGCACTTTTGTACTGAGCAGAAATCAGACTCAATGTACTTTCCATTGTTTCCCGATCTGAATCTATAACATTTTGCATTAATTTTTTAAACTGATCTTTCTCATGATCTTCTTCGGATACCTCACAGTATTTGGCGTCGAGGGATTCATTTCGAATTGCATTTCGAAATTCCAGAAATCCGTTATAGTCCATGCGTTTACACAATCTTGTTATGGTAGCACTGCTGCATCCAGATTCTTTTGCAACCATATCCAGCGTCATAAATGGCACCTGGCTAAGATTATCTGTAATAAATAAAGCTGCTGCTTTTTCTCCCTTTGGAAGTGTTGGTATCATAAATTCCAGTTTGTGCTCCAGTACTTCACGTATTTCCATATCTCCTCCTTTAATGACCGTTTTAGCCATTATTTACTATTTTATTATACCGTAAAGGAAGGTTCCGTTCAATTATCAAGAACATATTTAATTCCATAGAAATTGCACATGTATTCCAATTCTTTCGTGTAATCCCCATACACAATTGCATAATGATGTCCAGTTGCATTTCTCAGAAATGAGTCCGGATTTTTCAGAGTTATTCCACATCCTGGCCAACGCGTTCCTCCTGCAAACTGATTATTCGGATCTTCTTCATTATTATTAACACGAAGTGTCGTTTTTGCTACTGCCACATGAAATCTCAGTGTATCATTATTTCCGCCAAGCCGAAGCAGGGTAACCGTTTTATCTCCCTCAAATTCAAATTCAATACAGGCACCTCCGGAATCTCCATTTAAATAAGGCTTAGCCACTGCTTCATCCGGAACAAGTCGCGGAATCGGCCATAAACGATAGCCTCTGCTGTTTGCCATAGATACAGGTCCGGAACCACAGTTAAAGAAATTTATAACTCCTTCTTCTACATTCAGTCTGGAAATATCTGCAAACATTACCGATTCGTGAGCCAACTCTTTCAAAATATACATGGAGATCCCTGCCGGAATATCACCTTCACAAGCTGCTATTGTTGAATCCTCTTCATTAAGAAGCGCAGTTGCCAGACACGCACCATAACTGTAACCGTAACATTTATTTACCAGTTCTGGCATACATTTGGTAGCAAACATATCCACATCGTAGAGTTGTTGGAATCGTTTATATGCCAGATATAGTCTCATCTGTGATACTATTGCATCTGGATTAATCTTTTCACCGTTTGCAAGATTCCAATTTACCTGTTTACAGTTTTTAATAAATTTTTCAGCCAGACATTTTGCTTCTTCTTCATCAATATTTTCCAGTTCTTTAAATATTTCAACATGGTCATACTGTGGAAAATCAATACCAAAAACTTTTTTCCAGTTAAATTCATTTACCTGCGTCTGGTACATCATCATACACTTACCGCCAATAAGCGCGATATTTCTGCCACGAAGATTATTTTTTGCCCAAGCTGCATTTAATGCAGCTTTAATATCCGCAGCCCGTTCCTTATCATCAATTTTTCCGTACAAATAAACAAACGGTAGTTTCATCTCCTCCAGCACATATCTGATCTGTACAGAAACTCCAAGAGATCCATTTGCGATCTCATCGCAAAGACCATATACGATTGCCGGTTTTCCGTTAATTTCATTAATTGCCGTTGTTACAATAGATGTATACATCCATGAACCAATGACAAAGAGAAACATATCGCAGTCTGCTTTTTCCATCTCAATAGTGGTTTTCTGCACATCATCATAGTCAAATAACGGTTCATCTGGAATCATACTCTCCATGTCTGGATCCTGTCCGAAAGTATTTTTTGCCACATCTACATACTTCCATATATTCCCTTGGTACTGATTAATTTTTCCAATGGGAATAATTCCCAGTTTGGGTTTTGCATGATAATTATGTTTTCCCATTTTTTGCCTCCTATCACTGAATTTTATTAAACTCTCTCAAACTTTCATACAACTTCGTATATTTCTGGTATTTCTTATCATACATAGCAATAATCTCTTCGTTGGGATGATATACCTGATCCACTTTTACACAAACGCGAACAGCATCTTCAACAGTTTTATAAACACCTTTTGCTTTCATTGCAATCATGGCTGCTCCAAGACACGCAGAATCTTTCTCAACAACATTGACCACATCACGATTCAGTATATCCGCCTTAATCTGCATCCAGAAAGGTGATTTTGACACCCCTCCTACAACTCGCACTTCTTTAAAATCAAATCCCAGTTTCTCATAATATTCCATATTGATTCTAAATTCATATGTAAGAGAATCCATTATCGCTTTCACAAGATCATGTCTGGTCGTATCTATAGAAAGCCCTACCATAGCGCCTCTGGAATCCAGATCATTCCACGGTGGTCCGCTTCCAATGAAGTGAGGCAGAACCATTTCGTTTACAGGACCATTTGGCGCATGTTCGGACATCACATCATAAACGTTTATCCCTCTGTTGGCTGCTTCTTCAATTTCCGCTTGAGAGAAATTGTTTTTAAACCATTTAAGAAGCAGGCCCCCAACCTGAGACGCCGACATTAAAAAAAATTTGTCACGAATTGTATAAATATAACAGGATATCGCTGCATCAAAAGCCTTATCTCCCGTATATTTTTTATCAGTTACAACCCCCAAACCTTCAATCGTTCCATGAGAATCCATGGCAATAGAACTATCTATCAATCCAGCACCTAACGCAGAACAAGTCTGATCCTGTCCCCCCGCTACCAGATCTACTTTTTCCGTCAATCCTAACACTTTTGCCATTTTTGCACTTAAGTGACCTACTATCTCACCAGATTCAAAGACAGGACACAACATATCCATCTCCAATCCTGCTTCCTTGATAAGTTCTTTGGACCACTCTTTGTTTTCAATATCAAACATCATGGTTCTGCCAGCCTGTGGATAATCAATAGCCCCCTGTTCAGCTCCCAAACGTTTCATTATAAATTCTGTAAAAGTCACATATTTATAAGTCTTTTCCGAAAGCTCGGGCTGATGTTTTCTCATCCACATGATCGTTGGAAGTGATCCCATGGGATGTGGTGGAAATCCAGTAGTATCATAGATCCACCTTTTACCTAAAATATCGCAAAGATACTCTGTTTCCAAATTTGCCCGATAATCCATACCAAGAATAGAAGTTCTCAGCGGATTAAAGTCTCGGTCAACCGGCATGATCTCTTCACCCAACACAGAGGTGCAGAGAGCCGCAAATTCTTCTGCCTTCGCACCCGCACTCTTTGCTTCATTCACGGACTTCAAAAGTACTGTCAATACAGAATTCCACACAACTTCCGGATCCTGTTCTGACCACCCATGCTGCGGATGAAGAACATTGAATTCCTGGTACGATTTTCCAAGACTTTTTCCCGATTCATCGTATACTGCTGATTTGCACCCTGTAGTGCCAATGTCCAAACCTATGAATAACATCTTTACCATCTCTCTCCGTTTAAAACGCGGTTCACACCATTCAGTTCTCTCTCATCTAATTCATATGCTCCGCCCAGTATCTTTGTAGTCAACACAGCGTTGCATACCGCTTCCAGACATTCCAGCTTATAACACGCATCCATTACATCCTTCTCTGAAAAACAAAGAACACCATGTCCTCGAAGGACAATTGCTCTTACCTTTGGATTCTTTTTGATACACGTTTCCACACACTGAGGAACCTCTATGGTTGTAGGAACTGCAAACTCTGTTGTGTCAATTCCTCCTATATCCAAAATAGCTTCCGGCATCATAAAATCTTCCACATGATAATTAGACATGGCAAACCCCGTAGAAATAGGCGGATGTGAATGTACAATAGCACGGATTTCCGGCATATTTCGATAAACTTCAAGATGCATACGGATATCCAGAGCCGGTTTTAATCCTTCCAGAACATTGCCCTCCAAATCAATCAAACTTATCTGCGTTTCATTAATAGCTGATTTATCAAATCCAGATGCAGTAAGAAGAATACGGTTTTCACCGATTCTTACACTGTAGTTTCCTCCTTTTCCCACCAGCAGGCCTCTGTCTGCCAGTCTTTTTCCAACACTTATCATGTCTGTCTTTGTCTGTCTGATTGCCTGATTAAAAACAAACTCATCATATGTCATAATGTCTCATCCCTCCTTACTTGTTTGTTCTAATGCCTTAAATATCAAAGCACCTACATAAGAGCCTCCATCCAGCAATCCAATGCTGCTATCTCCATAATATGCAGCTCTCCCCCAAACAGCTCTCATCTGTCTGGTAGCCTCACTGCCCTTCAAAGCAGCCTTTGCTGCCAATGTCCATGGATTTGTTTCAGTAGCACTTAAAACGGTAATTGCCGGATCAAGTGCATCTAAAATTGTTTTTTCTCCAACTTTTGATCCAGCTTTTTCCATTACATTTTGAAGCCCAAGTTTCATGGCTGCTGCCATTTCTTTTGTATTGCAACTTTCTTTTCCTTTCAATCCCTTGGCAATTCCTTTCATAAAGAAAGAAAGGATCGTTCCCAAAGAACTGGGAGCTGCTTCATTAAATGAATTACCTGCTCTTGAAAACAATTGTGTCAATGTGGTTTCTTCTGTATTTTCCAAATAATCGCATACTGCGTGAAATCCATCACTCATAGAGATACCAAGGTCTCCATCGCCATTTTGCTGATCAAGATATGTCAACTGTTCTTTATTTTCTTCAATCTCTTTTGATATATATTGGAAACCCTTTATAATACATTTTTTATCAATCATTTTTTGTCCTCTTACTATTTGTTTGCATTTGTATAAAAAGGTGTAGATGCAGGAACAAGAAGAAGTTTTTTCAATTCTTCATCCAAGGCAAATACTGTTATCGAAAGCCCTGTCATTTCCATGGAAGTTGCATATTCTCCAATATGCGGAGATATAATTGTAATATTCTTTTCTTTCATAATCTGAGCAACTCTTCTATATACAATCAGTTGCTCTTCTACCGAGGTCGCGCCAAGACCATTCACCATTACTGATACCTCACTTCCAGAACTCAAATGAAGCTCTGCATCAATCTTTTCAATGATCATATTTGCCACTTCATCTGCTGTCAGAATTTTGGATTTTGAAATACCTGGTTCTCCATGTATTCCCATTCCAATTTCCATTTCGTTTTCTTCAATAGAAAATGTTGGTTTTCCAACTTCAGGAACCACACACGGAGTCAATGCAACTCCCATTGTCCGGATATTCTGAAGTGCTTTTTGGGTAACACTTACAACCTCCTCCAGACTACGCATTTCCTCTGCTGCCGCTCCTGCTATTTTATATGCGTATACAATTCCCGCAACTCCTCTTCTGGTATCTGCAAGATCAATTGGTGCAGATGCAATATCATCTGTTCCCAGAAGTTCCACACATTGGATATCGTCCAGCTCTTTGCAATCTTCCATAGCCTGACGGAAATTCATTTTGTCACCGCCATAATTTCCATACAGACATAAAACACCTGCCCCTGCATCAGCGGCACGAATTCCAGCTTCCATCTTTGTATAGGCTGGAGATGCAAATACATTTCCTACAATACATGCATCAAGCATTCCTTGCCCTACATATCCCAAAAACAATGGAAGATGTCCAAAACCGCCGCCAGTCACAATTCCTACTTTTCCGTTTCTTTTTTCTCCTTTTCTTACAAGAACCCTCTTGTCTCCTTCAAAAAATGTCACTTTATCACCATAAGCAGCAAGAATTCCTTCCATTGCTTCATCTACATAGTTTTTAGGGTCATTTATGATCTTTTTCATAGTGTCATCTCCATTCAAATTCTATTTACTATTATTATATTTTTCTCTGAATGACCGAAGCATTATAAATTCTTCTTTATTCGCCTCATAAACAGTTTTATATATCTCAAACAGCTCTTGGTATAAAGATGCATTTTCTCTTTTTGGTTCCCACATCAGTTCTACTTTGTTACTTTTAAAAAGTTTCTGAAGTTCTCTCTTATCCAGATCACATCCCATTGCCAGAATCGCAGCTCCTTTTGCTCCACAATAAGGAGCATTCTTCGCTCGTTTTACAGGGACTTGAAATACATCTGCAAAAATCTGACACCAGAGATCATTTTCAGCCCCTCCGCCAGATAAAACCAATAATTCTGGCTCACCACAGGCAGGAGTAATCGTTTCCGAAACCTCTCTCATTCCGAATGCAATTCCTTCCAAGATAGCGCGGAACATATGTCCCTTGTGGTGCTCAATATCCAGTCCTAAAAAAATTCCCTTTGCATTTGTATCCTCCACAGGATTTCTCTGACCAAGCATAGAAGGAAAAAAGATTAGGCCATTGCTACCTGGTGGGGTATTTGTCGCACATTTCTCCAAATATTTAAATGCTTCACTGTTATTTTCCATAAATGTGCTGCGAAACCAGTTTGTCGTATTTCCCACACTCATGATTCCCGCATATGCGACCCACATATCAGGAATAGAAGAAGCATAAAACTGAATCCGCCCCTCCCTGTTGTCATAATAAACATCTGACACAGCTGAAACATTGCCTCCTGATCCAAGCACGACACTGTATACGCCCTCTTCCACAGCACCTGCTCCTGCTGTCTGAACGATTGCATCTCCGCCCCCCATAACAACCCTTGTATCTGACATAATATGCAATTCCGCTGCAATTTCCGGTAAAACAGTTCCTGCACAAGAATTGGATTGCCTTACTTCTGGCAAAATCTTTTTAGGAATCCCAATCAGATCAAGTAACTTACTATTCCAACACCTATTCTGTACATCATATAAACCATAACCGCTGGCATCAGACTCATCAGTTGCCACTTCTCCCGTCAAAATCAAGCGAAAATAATCTTTTGGTGTAATAACCACATCTATCTGTTTAAACAAATCTGGTTCATTTTCCTTCATCCATAAAATTTTCCCACCCGTACAGGATGCCACCATACGATTATTAGTCATAGAAAGGAATTGAACAAGTCCGCCACATTTTTCATAAATTTCCTGTATCTGTGCATTATTTCTAGCATCCACACAGCTGATCATCGGGCGAAGAATATTTCTTTCAGAATCCAATGCCACCAGAGAATGCATCTGTGCAGTAATTCCAATAGCTTTTATCTCATTTCCATCCACTTTGGAGATCACATTCTTCATGCACAACATACCCGCATTACGCAGAATCAGAGGATCCTGATCATAAGCGTTATTTTCTACAGCTATCAGTGTTCCCTCATATCGATGTGAAGCTGTTGCCAATAGATTTCTGTTCTCGTCCATTGCTATTGCCTTACATCCTGTACAACCAAGATCCAATCCCACGTATATATTCATAATCTACCTCATTTAAGATTCAGAACATTCTGCGCATAATCAATGCTTTCTTTTACCAGTTTCCACTCTCTCTTTACCGTCTCTTCATGAGTATCACAACGGTCTATATAAAGTTCAATAAAACAATTTCCTTCGTATCCATTTTCTTCCAGAATTTTTAACATTTTAGGAAAATCTACATATCCTTTTCCCAATGCGACGCCGGTGATAACATCTCCACGAGGATTCAAGGTCACAACATAATCCTTAATATGAACAGATTTTGCATACGGTGCTAAAACGCGAACCGCTTCTTCCGTAGGCGTAATAAACACTGTGGAATTGCAGGTATCTACAACTGCCCCAAGAGCCGGGTCATTCACGCCTTCGATAATGGTCCTGACTTCATTTACCAAATTTCCTTTTCCATTTTCAATTCCAATTTCAATTCCATATTCATGTGCCAATGGCATTAATGATTTGATCGTATTGATACCATTCTGAACCTGCTTCTTTAAATCTTCTACATCTTCAGTACGATCCATATCCCATCCAATACGCATTGTTTTGGCACCCAGAATTTTTGAAACATTTAGCATTCGAATAAAATAATCCCTATCGGTTCCACGCGAACCTGTTTCAATAGTAATTCCTTCTTTTTCCAAACGATCATGTAACTGATGCAATTTTTCATCCGAATAATTTTCCAGCTCCATATTATTACAATAAAGCAATGCCTTAACCCCATACTCTACACAACGATCAATCAGATCATCCGCTGACATTGGATTTTCTGGTCTATAATAAGGTCTTCCCACTGACCACCGATAAGCAAATGAACCAATTCCTAATTTCATGATTTTTCTCCTTTTCTTTTTTATATTTTAACTACGAAATCTCTTTTTTTCCAAATAACCAAGTAATGTCATTGTAAATACAATTACTATTCCATACGCAAGCTGCTGAATAGGTAACCCAAATCCAAGAAACGTCATAGCACTCATCAGCAAAATAATAAATACTATTCCAAGAAATGCCTGAAGCATATTTCCATACCCACCAGTTTGACTAACTCCGCCAATTGTCACAGCGGCAACCATCGGCATTAAAAATGTTGTTCCAACATCCGGATTAACAGCACCGATGCACATTGGAATAAACATACCAGTCAATCCTGCAAAGAATCCCGACATTACATATACAATTAAATACATCTTTCCTGGCGAAATCCCAGCATGATCTGCACTGGATGGATTGCTTCCCGTCAGGATTACCTGGCGTCCAAATGAGGTTTTTCCTAAAACCAATCCCATTATGATAATAATGATAAATGGAAGAATTGCAGCTACCGGAATAATATTGTTTCCAATATGAATACCGGTAAGTGTCGATAATTTTGATAACTCTCTAGGTGCTCCTGATACTGTATAACCATTTGTGTATACATAACTGAGACCAAGTGAAAGAAGCTGGGTTGCAAGTGTGATGATAAATGGTGCAATATGAAATTTTGCAATCGCAATACCATTAAAAAAACCAAATGCCATTCCAATTCCAACCGAAATCAAAAGCCCAATTAAAATAATCATCCAAGAATTCATTGTCCCCAAATCTTTTAGCATAGACATTACACTAGTTGAAATAACCGCTGAAAAAGCAGCTACATTTCCTATACTAAGATCAATGCCTGAATTACCCGAAATAAATACAAAAACGAGACCAATTGCGCCTACCGTAAAGTACGCATAAGATGTAAACATTGAAATAACACTCTGTAATGAGAAGAAATTAGGATTCCGGAAAGCCATAAAAATGCACAATACAATAATCATGTAGATAACCGGATAATCCAGTGAAATATGTTTCATTACTGCCGTAAAATCCCGCCTTTCAACAGTGAGATTATTTGTATCCTTTTTCATAATCCAATTCCTCTTTTTCTCTAAAATTCCCCGACCGATTTTACCCGACCGGGGAAATAAGTCCTGTTACAAGCATACAAATTCAATTTTGAAGATTATCCAAGAAGATCCGCATATTTAATTGTCCAGATTTCATCGGCCTTTTCTTCCAGTTCATCTGGAGCTACTCCAAATGTCGGCATATAAAATACATCACTTTCAAGTTCTTCACCATTAGCCAATGCTTTCGCTGCATTATAGATCTGCTCACCAGCCGTATCTGCCGGAATAACAAAAATCTTATCTGTATAGCCTTCTTCCATATAAGCAACTGCAGGTGGTTCTCCAGAAAGAGAAGTATAATAAACATGACCTTCTTCGCCACGCTTAATTTTCAGTCCAGCTTCTTCTAGAGCCTGATAACAGGAGCCATCCATATGTGCAGAAACATTTGCTACTGCCCACGGAGTTTCAACTTGAAGCGCGTTCTGCATATTTGTAAGTGCTTTATCAACATCCCAATCTGTCATAATCTCTGTAACCTTAAGATTGTCATGACCAGAATTTGCAATGGTTTCCTCAAATCCTTCACGTCTTGCAATACCATTTGGATCTGCAAGAGATCCAACTGTCAGGAAAATTGTATGTTCTTCACCATCATCCACGGAGAGAAGGTATTCTGCCAGCTGCTTCGCATCACTATAAGAGTCATACATTGCCGTGAATGCAACGCCTTCATGTTCAACCTTTCTGTCATAGTTGATGATTGGAACGCCCTTGGAAAGCGCATAGTCATAAGAACTAAGAATCGCATCCTGGTCAATTGCACAACAAACAATAACGTCTACACCCTGATCTATCAAAGATTTAAACTGCGTTGCCTGTGTTGTTGTGTCTGAATCTGCGTTAAGTTCGATAATTTCCATATCTCCATTTGTTTCTGCCATATCATAGAGTCCCATCAACTCAACCTGACGGAATACAGTTGTTGCTGTATCTGTAGAAACACCAACTACAATTTTATCAGTTTCCTCTGCCATTACTGACGTTGTTGTCAATGCTACAATTGCTACAGCTGCAATTGTTGTTAAAAACAAGTTTTTTCTCATAAATTACACCTTCCCTTTCATTTTAATTTTTTATTTATAGTTGCTTGTAACAACAGATCTCCTTAGAATTCCAAAAATCTTCTTCTTCTTTCTTTTCTCACACTAATATCATTTCTGTATGCGGTAAATGTATCAATACTGATTGCAAACAACATCAGAAGTGCTCTTGCCAAAGTTTGATAATAACTGGAAATATTTAACATCGTCATCGCATTTTCCACCAAATACAGGAACACACATCCAAGTACAGAGCCTCCAACCGAAGATTTTCCGCCGCTCATCTTTGTCCCCCCCAGAACCACCGCTGTGATTACTGTAAATTCATATCCATTGCAAGAATTTGGGGATATTGATCCAACACGCCCAGCATAAACAATTCCACCTATTGCTGCACAAGCTCCACACAATACATAGGCACCAGTTCGAATTTTTACAACATTCAGTCCGGAAAATACTGCTGAATTTTTATTTCCACCAACTGCCAGCACATAACGCCCAAATCTTGTATTATTCATTAAAAAGGTTCCAATAAAAGCAATAACCAACATAATAACCATAGGAACTGGTACAATTCCTATTCTTGATACTCCGATCACGCGAAGATTATCTGGAACAAATTTCTGGGCACTTCCGATTAATAAATATCCAACACCACGAAGAATGGACATACTGGCAAGTGTGGCAATCATGTCCGGAAAGTTTAGCACAGCTGCCATAATCCCATTACACAATCCAATAATGCATCCAAACAAAATCGCAATAATAAAGATTAGCCATGCTGGTAAAAAATTGGAAAGTCTCCACATAAGTGTCATTGTAAAGAACGCCGCCATACCAACTGAAATATCGATTCCTCCAGTGGAAATTACAAATGTCATTCCCACCGACATTATTCCATACAAAGAACACTGAGACAAAATATTCATTATATTAGTCATCTGCAAAAAAACAGGCTGCGAAATTGCTAAAATAATAAAAAGGAGGATATTACCTATTGCTACAGCAATCCATTGTTGTTGAAATAACTTTTTTATAGAAAAATTCTTACTCATCAAATCACCTCCTCTTCTTTTTCCTGAGATGAAGATACTGACAGAATTTTTCGAACATCAAATTCATCTTTTTCAACCTCTCCGACAAATCTGCCTCGTCTCATAATAATAATCCTATGAGCCAGTTGCACAAGCTCATTGAGATCAGATGATACCAGAATAACTGCTGCTCCTTTTTTTGCCAGATCTACAATAAAATCACCAATCTCAGCTCGGGATCCAACATCAACACCTCGAGTTGGATCATCAAACATACATAATTTAGGTTCATGGGAAATCCATCTTCCCACAATGACTTTCTGCTGATTTCCCCCTGACAGTTCATGAATATATGCGTCAATTCCAGGGCACTTTACCCGGTATCTCTTAAGCACATCTTCAGCATTTTTCCTCTCATTTTTGAATCCGAAAAATGATACACGGCGATCCACAAATTTGTCAATTTCTGCTGCGGTAATGTTCTCTTTAAGATCTCTTTTCGGGAAAATACCGCAATTTTTCCGGTCTTCTGGTATCATTACAATACCTTCTTTAATAAGCTTCTGCGTATTCCACCGTTTATACTTTTTACCTAAGAACTCTATCTCCCCCGTACATTTTCTTAAACCAAAAATCGATTCTAATAGTTCTGTACGTCCTGCACCAATCAGTCCTGCAATACCAAGAATCTCTCCTTTTTTCACTTCAAAATTAATATTTATAAAACTTTCCGATTCCAAATTACAAACCTTTAAAGCTGTCTCCGCCCGAACTTCGCCAAGCTCAAACTTTCCATCATTTACAGAATGTCCTATCATCAGTTCTTCTACCTGACGTTTATTGACATTTTTTACTTTTTCATCACATACCTTTTCTGAGTTTCTCAAAACCACTACTCGGTCGCATACCTGAAATACCTCATCAAGAAAATGGGTAATAAAAATCATGCCAATATTCTGTTTTTTCAATTTGTTCATTACTTCAAAAAGGTGTTCTCTTTCTGGAGCTGTAAGAGATGCAGTTGGTTCATCCAGAATCAAAACTCTTGGTTCATGGCTCAGTGCCTTTGCAATCTCTACCAACTGTTGTTCTCCCGGTCCAAGAGTTCCTACAATTGCATCTGGATCCAAGTTAATATCCATGATCTTCATGTATTTCAATGCTTTTGCCCGGCATTCTTTCCAATCAACTAGATTATTTTTCCCCGGAAAATTCTCTATGCATATATTCTCTGCTACAGAAAGATTCAAAAACAATGACAACTCCTGATGTACAGCAGCAATCGGAAACTTTTCTTTTTTCGTATCTTCAACCGTTTTCCCGTCAAAGGATATGGTTCCTTCTGTAGGCTCCAAAAGTCCAACAATCATATTTTTAAAAGTTGATTTTCCTGCTCCATTTTCACCAAGCAAAGCACAAATCTCTCCCTCGCACAACTGAAAATCAATATTTGAGACAACCTTTTTCCCGGAAAAAGCCTTTGACAATCCTTTTGTTTCCAAAATTACTTGTCCCATATCAGCTCCCACTCCTTTCATTTTTCTCCATCAAAAAACAATTTGTTCACTCTTAATCTCCCAATGGTTAATTGGTCGATTTTATCTAACATTTGATATATTTCCTTTGTTTATTGTGCATTTTTGTTTTGTTTTTCCTTATTTTCGTCTTTGTATTTATAAATATACATATTTATTTTCATTTTGTCAATATTAAATATGAATATTTTATTCATTTATCAGTTTTAACCAAATTTCATTCTAAATTATTTATAACAATGTCAAAGAAACTATTTTAGACTTAAACATAGATTTGTTATTTGCTCATTATAAATATAAAAAGGCGTCTTCGACACTTCAAATCCCCTCCCCTTCAATCGAGGGCACTGAAAAAGTAGATAGTACCGCCTATGTTTGATATAATATAAATATCAAGTATAGGCGGCGTTTTTTATGATTGAACAACAACAGAATTTCGTACTTAGTCCTTACATGGAAATATATGAACTGGTGGTTCCAAAAGACAATCTGCTTCGTTAGATAAAAGAACTAGTTGATTTTGAATTTGTTTATGATGAATTGCTTGATAAATATTGTCTTGATAACTATTATAAAGAATGATTTATACATTACATCCACGTCATTCAGTTGTAGAAAACGTAGATAAAATGATTCATTGCAGTGATCCCGCTTTTGGCAGTGCCATGTACGGTTGTCCCCACTGTGGCAACATGAAATTTGTCCCTTTCCACTGTCACAGCCGTCCCTGTCCTACCTGTGGGAACAAATACTCTATGGAACGTGCTACCAGTATGTCCTTTAAGCTTATTCCGGTTCAGCACCGGCACTGCGTTTTTACTATTGATGAAGACCTCAGGCATTTTTCTCGACTATCCTGATCTTCTTCACTGCCTTTTCCACTCTGTTGCCAGTGTGATCTGCCGTATGTTCCACAAACTCAATAAATCCCCAAATTTTACTCCTGGATTTATTATGGTTCTTCATACTTTTGGCAGGGATTGGAAATGGAATCTGCATATTCACTGCCTTATCTCTGAAGACGACTATATCAATGACGATTTCTGACGTAATGATTCCCATTTTGATTACGCTTTCCTCCGTAACGCTTTTCACACTGCCCTTCTTAATGAAATGCAGGCTGTTACAGCTTTCTCTTTCAAAAAGCAGAAAGCCAGGTGCTATGACAAGCGCAAAAGGGCTTCTATGTCTACGCCAAGCCAAACAAATGTAACCCAAAAATCGTTACAAAACATATCGGTCATTACCTTGGACGGCCTGTAATTGCTACTTCACGCATCGACCGCTATGATGGGAAGTATGTGACTTTCCATTATAACCGTCATGAAGATAACAAGTATGTGGAAGGAACCATTCCTGTCATAGAATTTATTCAACATCTTATCAAGCATATCTCTAAAAACATTCCAAAACGCTACGTTACGGCGATATATATGCAAGGCACCGGGATATTGAAAAAACTTCGCAGATCCATTTTCAAAGAAAAGCATCGTATTTACCGAAGTTTCCATCAATAGAGCACATCCATTCTTCTTTCTTTTGGCTATGATCCTCTGGAATGCCCTGTCTGTAAGCATAAAATGGAGTTTCTGGAACTCTATTATGTTCATGAGCGTGTTTCTCTTGAAGAATTGTACGAGAAAGCAATGTCCCGTTCTCGTAAAAAAAGTTCTTCTGCATAGTTTCCTCATTTCCTCGTTTTATGGTACAATTCTCGAAAAGGAGGATTGTGTGCTTATGAAACCTGATATAGAGAAACTACGCAAAAAATATATAAATAATCCACCAGAAGGTATGACCTCTGCGGACATCCGCCATATGAGCGAGGAGGAACTTCTGGATATGGACTATTTCCTAAATGAAGATATTTTTGATGATGAATTTGCAGAAGAAGGTTTTTTCCTGTTCTGATTCATGATCATCGTTTTGTCATGCCCGCCTTCGCGCGGGCTATTTTAATTCAAGAGAGCGCCGAAGGCGGTCTTTCCTATAAAGCAAAAAAGGCCCAAAAGGGCACTTTCCCTTTTGAGCCTATACACTTTATCAACCAACGTATTTTGCTTTCATTTTTCCATGTCTACACATGACATTTTTCTCTTAAATCGCATTCTATAATAGTCCTTTCATCTTGCTGATATCCTTTGCCTGCATTTTTCTTGAAGTACTATAGGGCGGAACCAGTTTTAAAGATAATCGTCCCTTTTTGATCATATACGTTTCACTGCCATCCTCCGAAGATCCTTTCAACCAGCAATCATCCGGATACTTCTCAGCAAAGGACCGTAACCGTTTCTGCAGACTCTGGTTGAAGGTATACACATCATAGAATCCATCATCTTCATTGGTCAGAATAATCGTTTCTTTTTCACACTTTAACCTTCGCATATTCTACCCCCGCTTTCTTTCCATTTCCTGATCCAGGTACTTTGGTATCGGCTTTCCGGACCGGCGAGCAATAGCAATCTGTTTTTGATGGAGTCGTTTGATCACAGATCTTCGTTTCTTAGGTTTATTATCCTGTTGATTTCGGGAAGTCTGTTTGTTGCTGCGCGCATCAAAGATCTTTTCTGAATTCTTCTTCTGATTATTTACCAGACCATCCACCATATCATAATTGGCTTCGGTACCGGATTCTCTGCTCCGTTCATAAGTGCCATTCTGGTAGAACTTCTGGTAATGTTCCAGACGGATTTTGCCATCCTGTTTTAACTGTTCGACCGGATTTAATGGTACCTGCTGTTGGATGTAATCATGAATCTTTTGTTTTGTCTTTTCGTCGAATTTCTTACATTCTTCGACAACCATTTTTCCATAGGCATCCAGGATAATACCCTGGGCCTGATCTCGGTATACCTGATGTTCCATCAAATAAAACTGTTTTCCATCAATAATGATGGTGTCTGTTGCAATCCAGTTCCCCTTTTTCCCATCAATCTGATAATTCTCAGTTTCCATAGTGATCAGTGCACCGGATGTGTTGATACGAATAA
>JABLTT010075066.1_pt1 | contig 18303 bp, 21 predicted proteins | sample 7160061 | NCBI WGS metagenome assembly JABLTT01 (sample SAMN14651232, study PRJNA627086) | human gut metagenome | isolation source: feces | host: Homo sapiens
CGGAAGCAACGAGAACAGGAACGGCAGGATCCGCCGCTACCTGCCCAAGAAAACCCCGTTCGACACCCTGACCCAGGCCGAGCTCGACGCGATCGTCAAGGAGACCGACGACACCCCCATGAAACAGCCCGAATACAAAACACCCAACGAGGCATGGGACGAGGAGACCAGCAGACTACAATCACAAGACACCAACCCAAGCACAAGCGTTGCACTTACAAGTTGAATCCGGGGCGTAATCCGCCGGCGTGGAACGAGTGTAGGATTGTCGTATGGTCGGGGAGAAATCGCATGGCACGTCGCACATCATCGAGCACATCGTCCTCGCGGTCGCACTGGTCTGGGCCGCAGGTTGCACGTTCGTTTGGTCACAGACGGACATGCCCCATCGCATTGTCAACGCCAAGTCCCCTGACGGCACATGCGAAGTGACAATCAGCGAACTCGGCTCGCCGGTATTCTTCAGTCCCAGCGATATCAGGATCAAAGTCTTATGGGACACCGATCCGAACGTCATAGGAGCCGAGAACGTCACACAAATCGAAACGATTCTGAGTAACGACGGAAAATCATTGGATGCGGACAATTTCACCGTCACGTGGCGCGACAACATTCCGACCGTCATCACCCACGGCGAAGGGCAACACGACCAAAGCTACACGTTCAATTGGAAGGACGTGCCCCACCGGTTCGGATGACGCCGCCACCGGAGACCGAGGATCAGCTGATTCCCTCTCACCCGAGTTGGAGGAACATTATGACGAACAAAACGGTCCCGACCCCGCCCGCGCCAGAAGGAGAAGCGCCAGAGCGGTTTCGTTGTGTTCTTTCAACTTGCACTATTGTATCCCATAGGATACAATAAGTGGTCATGGAGATACGCAAGACCGACGAATACGACGCCTGGTTCCGCAATCTACGGGACCGGCAAGCCAAGGCGCGGATCAACGCGCGGATTCGTCTGTGCCAGACGGCCGGCAGACCCGTGGGCGACATCAACACCATCGGGACGGGGTCAGCGAGCTGCGGTTCCACTTCGGCCCCGGCTACCGCGTCTACTTCGCGCAGAAGGGAGACGTGGTCATGCTGCTGCTCGCGGGCGGCGACAAACGCACGCAACCCAAGGACATCGACAGGGCCAGGCGCATGCTGGCCGAACTCAAGGAGGACAAGCAATGGTAACGACAAGCGTCTGGGACGCCAGCGAATACCTGGAGGACGAGCAGAATGCCATCGCCTACATCAACGCCGCGGCCGAACTTGACGACCCCGCCCTGCTTCAGGCCGCTATCGGGGACGTGGCCAAGGCCCGCGGCATGGGACAGATCGCCAAGGAAGCCGGCGTCGGACGGGAGAGCCTGTACAAGAGCCTCGGCAGGGACGGCAACCCGTCGTTCCGCACCATCGCCAAGGTCGTCAAGGCCCTCGGCGGCCGCATCGTCATCGAACCATCGGCCGCATGACCTCGGCCATCCGACACGAAGCCGCCCTGGCGTCTCACCTGCGAGCGCCGGGGCTGCTTTTTATCATGTGCAGTTCCAGGGCATTGGTATTCCGGCGATTACATCGACGATACGCCGTCCGAATCGGCGAGCGCGGCGATGCGCTGTTCGAGTCGCCTGTTCTCCTCCTGGAGTCGTTGGATTTCGTCGTTGTTGGTTTGGATGCGTTGTCGGAGGGTTTGGATGGTGTCGGGTGTGGGATGAGGTTGCCGATGCGTTTGGCGAGGTCCTGGGCGCGTCCGGATACGCTGTGCTGGTAGCGCATGGCGGTTTGTGGGTCGGCGTGGCCGGCTGCGTCCATGAGCTCTCTGACTGTGGCGCCCTGTTGGGCGAGGAGGGTGAGGGCCGTGTGGCGCAGGTCGTGGAATCTGAGGTCCGGTCGGCCCGTCACCCTTCTTTGGTTCCGGTCGGAACGTGGGCGGTTGCGGGTCGGGGCGCATCCGGTCGGCCGGCACATGCTTCCACACCGCGTCGGCGCATTCCACGTCCACGGTCGGTTCGTCGGGATGCGAATCGATGCTGATGATGAACCCCCGGTGCGGCTCGCCGTGATCGTCGTCGAACGCCACATGCCGCCATAACGCGCATTGAAACTCGTTGCTCATGCGTCGCAAGCATGGCACGGCCCGAGGTCCAAACGGCGGGCTTCGGAGTGTCGGGCGACATGTCGGCATCTTAGGGGAGATGCGACGAGGCGTTGTCGTGCAACAGGCGCGGGGCGCGGTTTAGAACTGTGCCCCGTCTCTGTTCCGGGGTCCTCCGGCGATCGTATGATTTGGAGTCAACCAACCCTTGAGGTTTGCGCGAACGAGCGTTCGTAAGCGTATCCGTGCGTTCCAAGTGGGGGCGCTGGCGGGGACGCGGAATGCGAGGGAAGCGCGAAAACGTTGAAATATCAAGGTTTTCAGGGAAGCTGAGGGGATGCCCCTTAGCTCCACCACCAAACACAAGGCCGGTCAGCAATGACCGGCCTTTTTCGTTGAAACGCCCCGATTTTAGGGCGTATGCTCGCAAGGTGGGGTGTGGATGTGAACCGCCCCGGCGTTCGCTGATGGGGCGCCGGGACGGATTTGCGTTTGCTGGCGGAGTGTTCGCGTCAGACTGCGACGGGCTGTTGATACATGTACTCGAGTGCGTCGCGCAGTACGCCGCTGTAGTTGATATCATGCTTGTCTGCCCAGGTGTCGAGCCAAGCGGGGATGGTGACGTTCTTACGTACGGCCTTGCTGCCGTATTTGGCGGCGTACGCGTCCATGTCGAGCGCGACCATGCTGACTAGCGCGTCGTCCTCCTCGGGCTGCACGTCGCGTGGGTCGCTGGCTTCGGGCACGGTGCCGCCTTCCTCCAGCTCGGAGAGGACCCAGCCGCTGGCCGCGTCCTCGGCCATGAGCAGGGCGTCAGCAAGGTTCTTGCCTTCGGTGACGCACCCGGGGAGATCCGGCACCTCCACCGCGTATCCGCCGCTGTGGTCCTCGAATGGAATCAGGATGATGGGATATGCCAACTTCATTTCGTCCTCCTTTCGTCGATGCCGGCCTGTCTCCATATCGACCGGACCGTGACCGGGTTGACGTCCCCATTGTGCTTGGGCACGGTCACGCGCCCGGGCTTGGTCGGATGCACGTACTGGCAGTGGCTTCCGCGTTGCCCGGCCAGTTGCCACCCGGTGTCCCGCCAGACGATCAGCTCCATTGAAACCGGTCAGTTCAACCCGACGGCCAAGCTCGCCCTGATCCTGTGCGTCGCCCTGGACAAGAAGTTCGAGGAACTGTTCTATTTCGACGAATGACCACGGGGCATCGGCTCAGTCCAGCGCATCCGCGACTCCGGCCTCCCACTGTTCGCGGGTGATGCGGCGGACGGCTTCATCGCGCCAGACGTCCCCCAACAGCTCCATGCGCACATGCGGCTGGACGCGGACGAGCCGCAATCCGAGCTTGTCCATCACGCGGGAGGATTTCGCGTTCTCCATGTCATGCGTACCCCAGACCGCCTGCAGATCCAGATCCTCGAACCCATGGCGCATCAACGCACGCGACGCCTCGGGAACGAGTCCCTGCCCCCAGTACGGTTTCCCGATCCAATATCCGATTTCCAGGGCCGGGGTCTGATATCCCGGCGTGCCGATGACGGAGGCGCACGGCTTCTGCAATCCGATGCTGCCGATCGGTTCGTCGGTTCGTTTGAGGACGACGGCATACGTCTCCGGTGCGCTCAGCACCGCACGGATGATCTCGGCGCTTTCCGCGACGCTCCGATGCGGCTGCCAGCCCGCGGCCGGCCCCACATCCGGACTGCTGGCATACGTGAACAGGGCCTGTGCGTCCGCGGCATCATCCATTCGCCAAGGTCGCAGCGTCAGCCGTTCCGTCTCCAGCATGGTCATGTCGGTCTCCTGTCTTGTCGTTGATCGTGTGCGATCACGATACCCTCATTCACCACGATAGCTAACGGATGTGCCGCGACCCCCGTCCATCGCACTGGATATCGGCGGGCTGCGGCACCGCGCGGAAGATGTCGGGGTTGCTCGGGAGGGGAGTGTTCGGCGACATGCGTCGGCGGCTGGGTAGGATGGCATCATGGATGAACGGTGTCTGATCGATGTGCGGGGTCTGTACGAGCTGTTGCTGGACCATATGGGACCCACGCACTGGTGGCCCGCCGACACGCGGTTCGAGATCGCCATCGGTGCGATCCTGACCCAGAACACCGCATGGGGCAATGTGGAGACGGCACTCGACCGGATGAAGGCGGCCGACGTGCTGAACGCCCGTTCGATCGCCGATCTGCCGGACGAAACATTGTGGGACCTGATTCGTTCGACCGGCTACTACCGGCAGAAGGCCGTGTATCTGCGCGCGTTCTGCCAATGGTTCCTGGATCTGGGGGAGTGGAGCCATGACGACGACATCCCCGCCCTCGTGCGGGAAGTCGACGACGAGACGCTGCGCCGCGAGCTGCTGTCCATCCGCGGCGTGGGCGGCGAGACGGCCGACGACCTGCTGCTGTATGTGTTCGACCGGCCCGCGTTCATCGCCGACCGCTACGCCCGTCGCATGTTCGAAACGCTCGGCGTGGACGACCTGCCGAAATCCTATGAGGGGTTCCGTCGCCGCGTCATGCCGCAGATCGACGCCGACGCCTGGAGCATCCCGGAATTCCAGGAGTTCCACGGTCTGATCGACGAACTCGGCAAGACCTGCCGTACGCCGGAGGATTGGAATCACAGCATCGTTGCCGGATACCGCATGCCGCTGCCGTGAGAACGGCGCCCGCGGCATGTCTTCGCATGGATGGCGATGCCACGGGACGACTCGGCATCATCGTCCGATATGCCGGCGCCGACGGGAACCGGGGTCATCCGCAGGACGGATGCTGCGCGCAATCCCGTCCGCGAATAGGCCCGACGGCCGATGCGCGCCGTGCGATCGGCGCCGTAGCATGACACCGTCGGACCCGGGCAGACGTCACGATCGTCGTGTACGGACCCGGTCGGAAGGCGGGAAACGACATGATGGCATTCCTCGGCGACTTCACCGAACCGTTCATCCTCGCGGTGGCGATCTGGCCATTCGCCTCAGCGGTGCTGACGCTGCCGGTGCTGGCGATGCTCTACCATCGCGAGAACCGCATCCGGCTGACTTCGGTCGCCGTCTCCTACGGGTGCGTGCTCTACCTGCTCGCACTCGGCTGCTTCACGCTGTACCCGATGCCGCAGGACGCGGCGGCATACTGCGCGACGCACCATCTGACTCCGCAGCTTGATCCGCTGCGGTTCATCGGCGACATCCGAACCGACGGCGTGACCGCGCTGCTGCAGATCGGCATGAACATCGTGTTCTTCGTTCCCCTCGGCTTCATCCTGGGCCGTTTCCTCCGCGCGGGGCTCGCGCGCACGGCTCTGATGGGGTTCGCCGTGTCGCTGCTGATCGAAACCGCGCAGCTCACCGGCATCTTCCACCTCTACCCCTGCTCCTACCGACTGTTCGACGTCGACGACCTGATCTGGAACACATTGGGCGCGCTCCTCGGCTATGCCGTCGCGGCGCTCGCCAACCGCGCACTGCCGCGGCGGGATATCGACGAGGGCATCGTGACGGAACCCGGGTTCGTGCGCCGTTGCGTCGCCTTCTGCATCGACTGCGTGATCACCGGGATCATCAGCGTGCCATGCACGGCGATCGTGTATCTCGTCGGCATCCAGTTCACCGGGTTCAGGCCGTTGACCTTCGCGATGGGGGTCCCGATGTTCCTGATATGCCTGGCCGTCACCGAACTGTGGATCCCGTGGGTGCGCGGCGGTCGCACGCTGGGAGCCGGGTTCGTCCGGATGAGCGTGGAGACCAGACCTCGGCGCGGTGCCCGGCGTGCCGTATTCTATCTGGTCCGCTTCGCGGTGCTTTGCCTGGCTGTGTGCTGGATGACCGGGAACGGGGGAGGGGTGCTCGGCGTGGTGTTGCTCGGCCTTGGGGTGTTCTGGCTGGTGGAGCACCGCATGCCCTATGACTTTATCTGATTATCCGATTATCCGAGCGGATCGCGCCATGCCGTGATGTTGGTCACAGTCGGTGATTCCACGGGGTGAAATCCCACCGCGGTGCAGTAGGCTGGAGATACGTCTAACGAAAGGATGGACATATGGCAACGCTCACCGAAGAGATGAAGACCTTCATCGAGAACAATCTGGCGTGGGTCACCACGATCGGCAAGGACGGCCAGCTCGATCTGGGCCCGAAGATGTCGATGTTCGTGCTCGACGACCACCATCTGGCCTACCACGAACGCACGGCCGGCCAGGTGTACCGTAACCTGCAGGACGGCAGCCCGCTGGTCATCGCCGTCGCCAACCTGGCCGAGAAGAAGGGCTACCGATTCCGCGGCCCCGTGACCCTGCACACCGAGGGCGAGATCTACGACGCGCAGGTCAAGGTCGCCCAGGAGAAGGGCACCAAGGTCCCGGCCTGCGTCCCGGTCATGGAGATCACCGAGATCCAGGACCTGACCTCCGGCGCCAACGCCGGCAAGACCATCGACAAGGACTGAGCCCCTCGTCGGCCCCTCGTCGGTCCCTCGTTCTGCGTCGCTTTACGACGATGAACGAGGGACATCGCATATGTGTGCCGTCCCGCCGACCGTCATTGCGACTGCCCGGCCCGGCTTCTTCCTGTTCCTTGTCCTCGTGCCCGTCCCGCGGATTCCGGTCACAACGAGTCGCTGACGGCCGCGGCGCTGCCGCTGCTCTCCTCGTCGGCCTTGACCTTGTCGATGGCGATGACCAGCGCCACGACGATCGTCGCCATCGCATCATCGTGCACGATGACCTCATAGCTGTCTCCCCAGCTCAGCCAACGCTGCGAGATCTCGGCGACCAGTTCATCGCCGCGCACGACCGTGAAGTTCAGATCGACCCAGTCGCCTTCGACGCGCAACCCCTGCGCATCGATGCGGTATTTCGGCTTGAAGAACGAGAACTCCTTGTCGATGCCCGCAATCTCGACCCCGTCAACGAAGACGCTGAAATGGGGCAGCCAGCTCAACGTCTTCTTCTCGATGCGCGCCACTTCGAAACCGTTCCCGTCGGTGATCGTGAAGGACTTGGGGATGCGCATGAAGCTGCCTTCGACGTGATAGACCGGGCGTTCATCCTCGTCGGTGACGTCGAACTGCTCGCCGCCGAATGCGAACATCCTCTGCTTGATATACAGCCGTCTCATGGAATCATCATTGTAGGTTCGCACTACTTCAGGGCGCAAATCCAACAGGGGCGGAACACCGTGTCCTGAAGAACAAACCCCGAAGCAGTGCGAACCGTATCATGGGAAACACCCTGTCCAATACCGAACAAAGGACGATCAATGACCGATCAGAACACCACCACGGCGCAGACGCCGGCCGCGGATGCCGACAAGGAGCACCTGCCCGAACCCTACGAGAAGACCACGCGCCACACCATCACGCTGGACGGGCGCGAATGGCGCTACGACGCCACCCTGGGCACCATCACCATCGACACCGCCAAGGTCAAGCCGGCCGCCAGCATCTTCTTCGCCGCATTCAACGCCGTGGACGACCAGGGCGCCACGGACCCGACCCGCCCGGTGACCTTCATCTTCAACGGAGGCCCCGGCTCCAGCTCCACATTCCTGCTATTGGGATCCATCGCGCCCAAACGCATCGACGTGACCGACACCGACCCCGTGCCCGCCGCCCCCTACACGCTCGCCGACAACCCCGAAACCCTGCTGCCGGTCAGTGACCTGGTGTTCATCGACGCGGCCGGCGCCGGCTTCTCCACCATCCTGGACAAGGCCAAGCCCGAACTGTGGAGCGTGGATGGCGACGTCAAGGGCTTCAGCGCGTTCATCCGCGCCTACCTGAGCAAGTACCGCCGCTGGAACTCGCCCAAGTACGTGCTCGGCGAATCCTACGGCACCACTCGCGGCGCGGCGCTCGCCTACCGTCTCCAGCAGGATGGCGTCTCGCTGAACGGCCTGACGCTCATCTCGAACATCCTGGACTACGCGCATGTGTTCGACACCAGCGACCAGTGCTACGTCGGCTATTTCCCAACCTACGCCTCGGTGGCGCACTACCACGGCAAGGCCGGTCAGGGGCTCACGCTTGAGGAGCATCTGGCACAGGCCCGCGCCTTCGCCGACGGCCCGCTGCGTCTGGCGCTCGCCGCCGGCGCCCGCCTGGATGACGGGACGAAGCGCAGGGTGGCGGAACGCTACGCCGAACTGACCGGTTTGGACGCCGATTACGTGTTCGCCTCCGATCTGCGGGTGCTGGACACCCGGTTCCGCAAGCGTCTGCTGCTCGACCGGAGCCGGATCGTGGGCCGGTACGACGGCCGCGCCGCGGGATACGATCTCGATCCGGTCAGCGACGACGAGACCTTCGTGGTCGATGATGTCTACCTCGACCCTGCGTATTCCAGCCTGGTCAACGCCTATCTGCGCGACGAGCTGGGGTGGGACCGCGTCCCCGAGCGTCGGGGGTTCGCGGATTTCGACTGGGAATCCACCGAGCCGGGCAAGGGATGGATGTGGTGGCACCGCCTGCCCGCGCACACCAAGTGCATCGAGGGCGAGATCATCCCGTTCCCGTCGGTCACGGCCGACCTGGCCGCGGCGATCGTGCACCAGCCCACGCTCAAGGTGCTGATCGGCAACGGCTGGTACGACCTGTGCACGCCGTTCTTCCAGACCGAATGCGACATCGACCATCTCGGATTGCCCGAGCCGCTTCGGGGCAACGTGGCGTTCACCTACTACCCGGCCGGTCATATGCTGTACTCGGCCAAGGAGAGCCTGCGCAAGTTCTCCTCCGACCTCAAGCGGTTCTACGCGGCCGATGCCGCCGACCTGCCGTCCCTTGACGAGCGTCCTGCGCTGCCGGCGCCGCGGATCGCCTGGTGAGGTTCCGCGTATCGGCGTGCGCAACGGCCGCATGAGGATTCGGCGGCGGGATGTCCGTGACGGCGTCCCGCCGCCGTTGTCGCGTTTGTGGCGGCTCCGGCGGTGGATAACCGTTGTTTCATCCACTTGTCCACATTGTCGGGCCAGGCGGTGGCGATACGGCGTCGCATGTGCCATGCTGTGGTGCAACATCGCGCGTGGGATGCGCGCGGCGTTCACCACGGTATGCAAGTATGCAAGACAATAGGCAAGGGGGCACTATGACGCAGGATACGGCCATCGAGGCATGGGTCGACCGGTTCAGGGACGATCGGGACAACCAATACGTGAGCGAACAGCATGTGCAGCGGGCGGCCGCGATCATCAGACTCATCGGAACGTCGGCACTGGACCGCGGATTCGCCGTGCCGCCGCCCGACGACGGGGACCTGCTGCGGCTGCACCGCGAGGATGCGACGTGGGCGCATATCGTGTGCGCTACCGACGACGGCGTGACGTATTTCCTGCGTGTACAGGAGGTGTGCGCGCCGAACGCCCCGCGCAAGCCGCCCGCAGCCGTCGGCGCGGACCCTGATGAGCCGCGTTGGCTGGCGTACCGCGTGCGCGAGTTCATCGGCACCGGCCTGCTGCAGATCGCCATCAGGACGGATGGCGACGTCGCCTGCCGGAAGACCGCCAAGGACACGGGCACGTCATCGCTGGAGGAGAAGATCCCATCGGTGTTCAACGAATTCGCGTCGGCAATGGAGCGGCGTCGCAAGGACCGGCAGGAGCGGGCCGAATGGGAGGAGGCCAAGCGGTGCGCCCGGGAACGGTATGCATGCGATCGGCTGATGGCCGACATGGATCATCAGGCGGAGCAATACCTGGCGATGGCGCGCCGGCGCGAGTTCCTGTCGGCACTGGAGCGTGCGCTGGAACGCTATGAGGGCGCGGACCGCGTGGAGGTGGCCCGGCGGATAGCGCTGCTGCGGGAACGCGTGGACGCCGAGGACCCAGGTTTGCATCCCGAACGTATCAACATCGCGGTGCCGGAACCCGACGATGCGCAGCTCGCCCCGTACATGGACGGCTGGAGCGTTGACGGCCCGTATCGGATCTCGTCGATGGGGACCCGCGAGCGCACCCGCCGCATCGAATCGCCGTGGCCGCAGGAGACCGGTGCGTACGGCGGCGGTACGGTCGGGGCCATACCCGATTATGCCGGTCCGTATGGGGCGGGGTCGGGGCGATACGGGGAACCGGACTTCTGATGGGCGTGTTGACCCGCCACCGTCGCGTGTATATACTGTGTATGGAGGGTATATACACTCAGGCTCTTCCGGGAGGACGCTTTCGTCAAGGGCACGGTGTCCGCCACGCAAGCCATGCGCGGCGGACACCGGATAACGGCAAAGGAACCACACATTGGATCTGATCATCTCCAACTCATCAGACCGGCCGATCTACGAGCAGATCGTTACGCAGATCAAGGAGCTCATCCTGACCGGAGAGCTCCAGCCGGGGCAGAAGCTGCCCTCAATCCGGGCGCTCGCCAACGGATTGCGCATCAGCGTCATCACCACCAAGCGCGCGTATACGGATCTGGAGGCTCAGGGGTTCATCGAAACCGTACAGGGCAAAGGCAGCTTTGTCACCGGAGGCAACGTCGAATTGCTGAGAGAGGAACGTCGCCGCCAGATCGAGCAGCGACTCATGCGGCTGGTTGAGGATGCTCGAGCCGCCGGTATCGGCGTCGACGAGCTACGGGAGATGCTGGATCTCATCATGGAAGGCGACGAATTATGAGCGACTCACGGCCTCTGCTTGCGGTCCATCAATTATGCAAACGGTATGGCGACTTCGCCCTGCAGAAGGTGGACCTGACCGTCCGCCCTGGCGAGATCGTCGGCTATGTCGGGAGAAATGGCGCGGGCAAGACCACCACCATCAAAGCGTTGTTGGGATTGATTGCCCCCGATGGCGGCGAGGGAACGGTGTTGGGCGCCCCGATTCGGAAGATGGGGCAGGCGGACGGCGTCACAGCCAAGGAACTGGTGGGCGTCGTCTTCGACACGTTGGCGTTCCCGGATACGCTGCGCATCAGAGACATCAACGGGCTGCTCCGGCGTTGCTACCGGATGTGGGATGAGCGCCGGTTCTCCGTGTATTTGAAGCGGTTCGGCTTGCAGGACACCAAAAAAGTCAAGGAACTCTCCCGGGGTATGGGCATGAAGCTGTCGCTCGCCTGCGCGCTCAGCCATGGGGCGCGGCTGCTCATCCTGGACGAGGCCACCGCCGGACTCGACCCGATGGCCCGCGACGAGGTGCTGGACCTGTTGCGCGAATTCGTGGCGGATGACGGGCACGGCGTCCTCATGTCCAGCCACATCACCTCCGACCTGGAACGGATCGCGGACCGGGTGGTCTGCATCGATGACGGCCGCATCGTCTTCGACAAGCCGAAGGACGAGATCACCGACACGATGGGCGTGGCCCGATGCCGGGCGCGGGACGTCGACGCGATTCTTGGAACAGACGTGCTGGGCGGCGTGCCGCCGAAGATCCTGCATCACGAATACGGCGTCGACATAGCGGTGCCGGACCGGTTCGCATTTGCAGAATCGTTCCCCGATATTCCCTGCGACCGTATGACCATTGACGATTATCTGCATTTCATGATCAAGGGGGTCTCGCGATGATTCGTGCATGGTATCTCGATCTGATGATGATTCGGCAGAGGATGCTGCTGAACCTGCCCGTATCGCTGGTGTTGTGTCTGTGGATGGGACTGCAGGCGCAATCCTTGGCTACGGTGGTGGTTGCGGCGTTATTCATGACCTACCCCATGGTCGGCATGCAGCTGGGGCAATACGACGAGCTGAAGGGCTGGAAGTCGTATCGCATGACGTTGCCAGTGAGCCGACGGGATATCGTTGCGGGACGGTATCTGACCTTGATCACGTTGGTGATTGCCGGCCTGCTGATGGCGGTCATCGCGGTGGCCCTGAACGTCGGCATTGTGGCGGTCGTTCCGGGCTTCGGGGGATTGGCGGCGTCGATGTTCTCTGTGGATTCCGTACATGCGGCACTGCTGGTCGGGTTGGCGTTCCTGATGGTCTGCACCATCATGGTGTGCATGATGACCGTGCTGTTCTACCGGTTCGGCGCCACCACGGCCACCACCATGTTGCCGATGCTCGGTGTGTTCGCCGTGCTGATGGTGGCGCTGTTCGTGGGCAGTCTGGACGAATCCGTGGTGGCCGCATGGTCCGACGGGCTGCTCTGGCTGCTGTCCCCGGAACGGCTGGCCCTGTGCTGCGGGATATGCGCCGCGCTCACCGTGGCGATCATGGCGGCCAGCGCGGCCATCTGCCTGCGCATCTATACGCGGACGGAACTGTGACGTGCACGGCGTCGCGGATATGTCCGCCGCGGCGTCGCGGTTATCGACCCGTCGGCGTCAATACCTCACGGTACGCGGCGATGAGCCGGTCCAGGCTCGTCGCCGCGTTCGCCGGACTGGTCGACGGCAATCCCACGTGCGGCACCGAGATCCCGGCCCGTTCCAGCAACGGCGTGCACAGCCGCCGATACAGCTGCGTCGCCTTGGCTCCGGTCGTGGCCACCAATGCGATGCGCGAACCCCGGATCAGTGGAACCGGGTCGTTCGGCACCGCGTTGGCGATCGACGCGTCGGATGCGCCGTCGATATCGCATTCGGCGATGACATCCCACAGCGCGATGCCATGCCGCAGCGCGAACGCGCGCCGGGAATCCGACGTATCGCCCGGCGCGTCCTCCGGATCCGCCGGATCGGCGAACACCGCGGCCATCACCGGCCAGAACCGGTTGCGCGGATGCATGTAATAGAACGACGCCTCCCGCGATTTCGGGCTGGGCATCGAGCCCAGCACCAGCACCCGTGACTCCGCATCCCACACCGGGCCGAACCCGTGCTCCACATGTTCCGTCATAACCGCCATCGTAATCGCATGGATTCGCGTGCGGGGAACTCGTCGGGGCGGGTCCGGCCGGCCCCGTTGCGGCCCGGGGCGCGGGCCGGCGCGCGGAATCCGCCGAATCGGGACGGCGTATATGAACAACGGTTGAACTTGTGTCCGCAACGGGCGCAAAGTCGGGGGACAGGGGCTATGCTTTATACGGCTCGGATGAGCCGCCGCATGCTATCCAACAGTCAGTGAAAGGCGGGTGAGAGACCCATGTTGCGTATGTTCAACACCATCAACGGCCAGGTGGAACAGATCAGTAAACCGGAGAACGGATCATGGTTGTGTCTCTCCGACCCGACCGACGTGGAGCTGGCCACCGTGGCGCAGGAGACCGGCATCGATCTGGCCGACCTGCGCGCCCCGCTGGATGATGAGGAACGTTCGCGCGTGGACGTCGAGGACGACTACACGATGATCATCGTGGACATCCCGACCGTGGAGGAGCGTGGCGGACGCGACTGGTATGAGACGATCCCTCTGTCGATCATCGTGACGCAGAACATGATCATCACCGTGTGCATGCAGGACACCCCCGTGCTCCACCCGTTCATGGAGGGTACGATCCGCGGGTTCAACACCTATATGAAAACACGGTTCATCCTGCAGATCCTGTACCGCAACGCCACCATGTACCTGCGGTACCTGCGCATCATCGACAGGGAGAGCGACAAGCTCGAACTCAAGCTGCGCCATTCGATGCAGAACCGCGAGATCCTGATGCTGCTGGAACTGAGCAAGACCTTGGTATACTTCACCACATCGCTCAAATCGAACGAGATCGTGATGGAGAAGCTCACCACGCTGGCCCGCATCAAGCAGTACCCGGAGGACGAGGACCTGCTCGAGGACGTGATCACCGAGAACAAGCAGGCCATCGAGATGGCGAACATCTACAGCGGCGTTCTGGCCAACATGACCGACGCCTTCGCCTCGATCGTGTCCAACAACCTGAACAACGTGATGCGCATCTTCACGATCATCTCCATCTCGCTGTCGATTCCGACGCTCATCTTCTCGATGTACGGCATGAACTTCGACGGCGGCATGATGGGCATGCCGTTCACCGACAAACCGTGGGGATTCCTGCTCATCGTGGTGGTCTCGATGGCGCTGGCCGCGGCGGTGACCTGGTTCCTGACCCGCTCCCGCTGGTTCAAGTGACGCGGGGCCCGTCCGGACAGCGGACGATGCCCGCGTGGTGTCCAGTTACGTGGCGATAATCGTTGACCATGAGTGACAACGAGAAGAACACGGCGGCGCCGGCGGTCGATTCCGGCGAACCCGCCTTCCGCTATAACGCCGCGATGGCGCAGGGTATCGAGGAGCGTTGGCAGCAGTACTGGGACGAGCACGGCACCTTCTGGGCGGCGAACGTCAACGGCGATCTCAAGGACGGTGAAGGCCGCAACGCCGAAGGCCGCAAGTCCTACTTCGCGATGGACATGTTCCCGTACCCCTCGGGCAAGGGCCTGCATGTGGGCCATCCGCTCGGCTATCTGGCCATCGACGTGGTCAGCCGCTACCACCGCATGAAGGGCGAGAACGTGCTGCACGCCATGGGCTATGACGCCTTCGGCCTGCCCGCCGAGCAGTACGCCGTGCAGACCGGCCAGCATCCGCGCGTGACCACCGAGCAGAACATCGCCAACATGCGCCGCCAGCTGCACCGCATGGGCCTGAGCTTCGACGACCGTCGATCCTTCGCCACCATCGACCCCGGCTATGTGCGTTGGACGCAGTGGATCTTCTCCCGCATCTATGACGCCTGGTACGACCCGGAGGCCACGAACCCGAGCGGATCCAAGGGCTGCGCCCGTCCGATCGCCGATCTGGTGGCCGAGTTCGAATCCGGCATCCGTGCCATCCCCGGTCACGACGGCAAGGTGTGGAACGAACTGACCGCCGTCGAACAGACCGACGTGCTCAACGAGTTCCGTCTGGCGTACATCTCCAAGTCCCCGGTCAACTGGTGCCCGGGCCTGGGCACCGTGCTCGCCAACGAGGAAGTCACCGCCGAGGGCAAGTCCGAGCGCGGCAACTTCCCGGTGTTCCAGCGCGAGCTGCGCCAGTGGTCGATGCGCATCACCGCCTACGGCCACCGTCTGATCAGCGATCTGGACACCATCGACTGGCCCGAGAAGGTCAAGCTGATGCAGCGCAACTGGATCGGCGAATCGCACGGCGCCTCCGTGCACTTCACGGTCGAGACCCAGTCCGGCGACGAGGACATGGAGATCTACACCACCCGTCCCGACACGCTGTTCGGCACCACATTCGCCGTGGTCTCCCCGGAGCACCACCTGCTGGCCTGCGTGCCGGACGCCTGGCCGGCGAACACCCCCGAGTCCTGGACCGGCGGCTACGCCACGCCGAAGGAGGCCGTGACCGCCTACCGCCGTGCGGCCGAGGCCAAGACCGCCAAGGACCGCGTGGACGAGGCGGGCGAGAAGACGGGCCTGTTCACCGGCCTGTACGCCATCAACCCGATCACCGGCGCCGAGCTGCCGCTGTTCACCGCCGACTACGTGCTGATGGACTACGGCACCGGCGCGATCATGGCCGTGCCGGGCGGCGACCAGCGCGACTACGACTTCGCCGTCAAGTACGGCCTGCCGGTGATCTACACGGTCCAGCCGCTGCCGGAATCCGGCGACGACCTGTCCGACTACGAGGGCAAGGCGCCGTTCGTCTCCCACGACGGCATCGTCATCAACTCCTCCGTGGACGCCACCCGCGCCGACGGCCAGCCGCTGTCCATCGACGGCCTGCGCGTGGACGACGCGATCGCCAAGGTCAACGCCTGGCTGGAACAGGCCGGCGTGGGCAAGGGCACCGTCAGCTACCGTCTGCGTGACTGGCTATTCAGCCGTCAACGCTACTGGGGCGAGCCGTTCCCGATCGTCTACGACGAGGACGGCGTGGCGCATCTGCTGCCGGACGAGCAGCTGCCGATCAACCTGCCGGACGTGCCCGACTACAGCCCGAAGACCTTCGACCCGGAGGACGCCGAATCCAACCCGGAGGCGCCGCTGAGCCGCAACGAGGAGTGGGTCAAGGTCACGATGGACCTGGGCGAGGGCCCGAAGACCTACTATCGTGACACGAACACGATGCCGAACTGGGCCGGCTCCTGCTGGTACTACATGCGCTACCTCGACCCGACCGACACCGAGCACATGGTGGAGAAGGACGAGTACGACTACTGGATGGGCCCGGACCGCGGCAACGGCCGTTCCGGCGGCGTGGACCTGTACGTCGGCGGCGTCGAGCACGCGGTGCTCCACCTGCTGTACGCGCGCTTCTGGCACAAGGTGCTGTTCGACCTGGGCTATGTGGACTCGGCCGAGCCGTTCCACAAGCTGTTCAACCAGGGCATGATCCAGGCCTACGCCTACACCGACGACCGCGGCCAGTACGTGCCGGCCGCCGAGGTGGAGGAAGGCCCGGCCGGCGCCGACGGCGAGCCGACGTTCACCTGGAACGGCCAGCATGTCAACCGCGAGTTCGGCAAGATGGGCAAGAGCCTGAAGAACATCATCACGCCCGATGACATGTACGAGAACTACGGCGCGGACACGTTCCGCCTGTATGAGATGAGCATGGGCCCGCTGGCGGAGTCCCGCCCATGGAACACCCGCAACGTGGTCGGCGGCATGCGCTTCCTGCAGCGCCTGTGGCGCAACGTGGTCGACGAGACCACCGGCGAGGTGCGCGTGAGCGAGGACGAGCCGGATCTGAAGACCCTCAAGCTGCTCAACAACACCATCGCCGACGTGACGGTGGAGATGGAGGGCATGCGCCCGAACACCGCCATAGCCAAGCTCATCGTGCTCAACAACCACCTGACCTCGCTGGATGCGGTGCCGCGCGCCGCCGTGGAACCGCTGATCCTCATGCTCGCGCCGATCGCGCCGCATATCTGCGAGGAGCTGTGGAACCGCCTCGGCCACGCCGCCTCGCTGGCCCACGAGTCCTGGCCGGTGGCCGACGAACGGTACGTCGGGCAGGATACCATCACCGCGGTCGTGCAGATCAAGGGCAAGGTGCGCGCCAAGCTGGAGGTCAGCCCGGACATCGATCCGGCCGAGCTCGAACGGATGGCGCTGGAGGCCGTGGCCGATCGTCTGGGCGGCAAGACGCCGCGCAAGGTGATCGTCAAGGCGCCGAAGATCGTCTCGATCGTGCCGGCCGAATAATCGATCGGGGCGCAAGGGGGATACCCTCTTCCGCCGCATTACCCTACGGTGGGCGGCCTTCCGGGCACGGGAGGCCGCCCATCGCCGTATACGCGGGCGTGACGCCGACCGTCCGGCGGGAGTAGCGGTGGATAACCGGAATCGTTCGACCACATCGCCCGGCGGCGCTGGACTTCCAAGTGGTTCCGGCGGCATCGTGGAACCATGCGGAGAACGGATGCCGGCATATCACCGGCGATGGGACGACTGGACGCCTTGGAGCCGCGCGAACGGCTGCTCTCGCCGCCCAGACCGCCGTCATGCCCGCAACCGGATGCCGTGCGCGGCATCGCGCATGAACAGGCGCATGGCACGGGACGCGTGCGACTCACGGGTCTGACCGGGGTGCAGCCGACGGACCGCCTCGATGACGACGAGCTGACATCACGGTTCCGCCGTGATTGCCCGCGGCTGACGGTCAAGCCGGTGCACGCGCTGATCGTCGTCCTGCTGCTGTGCTGCGCACTGAGCACCAGCCTGACCCTGCTCGTCCGTCAATCGCTGCGCTACGCCGCCTACCGGGAGCAGGAGACTTCCATGCAGCACCAGGACCGGTCCTCCGATACACCCCAGGAGGGGGCGTCAGGCGAGGCGACATCCGGGGGCGGTGCGTCCGCGTCCGACGATGGTGAGTCGCATGACGTTGCATCCGACGATTTGTCCGACGATTTGTCCGGCGAATCGCCCAGCGAATCGCCCGATGCGTCGTCCGACGGCGCACAGCCCCCGGAACCCTCCAATCCGGATGCCGGCGGCGCCGCTCCGGGCATCGACGAGCAGGGACGGATCGACCTGAACACCGCCTCACTCGAACAGCTGGACACCATCACCGGCGTCGGACCGGCCATCGCACAGCGCATCCTCGACTATCGCTCGCAGGTGGGGCGGTTCAGCAGCGTCGATCAACTGCTGGAGGTTTCCGGCATCGGCCCCAAAACCCTGGAGAGGATGCGGGATCAGGTGGTGGTGCGGTGATGCGGATGGACGGATGCGGACGGAGGGAGCAGGGCAGCCGTGATTGGCGGATGCTGCCGGTGGCGTTGACGGTCTGGGCGGCCGCTCTGGGCACCCGGTGGCTGTCCGCCGCCGTGATGGAACCGGCCTCGGACGGGTGGCGGACGGACATCGGCGTCGGTTGGGCGTTGACGGCCGA
>JABLTT010015802.1_pt1 | contig 18234 bp, 10 predicted proteins | sample 7160061 | NCBI WGS metagenome assembly JABLTT01 (sample SAMN14651232, study PRJNA627086) | human gut metagenome | isolation source: feces | host: Homo sapiens
AAACAACATGATATTTATTTTTATATTTATGATAAAATGGTTCAAGCTTCTCCGGCTTATCAATGCAGGTAATATAAAAAAGATCTCCATACATCAGTTCAGATTCTGTAGTTACAATATTCGTACGTTTGTCGCCCTTCCGGAACAACCGGCTCACCAAATTTCTCAATCTCTACGTTCTGGCTGTCGTCTTTACCGATCGGTACAGAAGGATCGATGATGTTCGGGATCACCATCATATCTTTCAGAAGCTCTTCCTCAACCGCTTTCTCTCTCTGAGAAAGTTCCTCAATACGAGTTCCGGATGCAGCAACCTGTTTTTTAACCTCTTCTGCCTCTTCTCTTTTTCCTTGGCCCATAAGAGCACCGATCTGTTTGGAGATCTTGTTTCTCTCAGCACGGAGAGCCTCAACCTCCTGCTTAATCTCTCTGTTTTCTTTATCAAGTTCGAGAACCTTGTCAACCAGCTCCAGTTTGCTGTCCTGGAACTTATTGCGGATATTCTGCTTTACAACCTCCGGATTCTCTCTCACAAACTTAATGTCTAACATGATATTCCTCCTGTATTAAAAATATTCTTACTCTTTGCAGTTTTTTATTCCTTCTCAATCTCACCAAGGCCAAAGTTTACTGCTTTTCTCAAAGCTTCCACTTCTTCCTGACTAAGTACAACATAGGACTCACCTTTTACAATCTCCTTTAAATAAAGGAAACAGTTATCGCGGCTGTGAACCGCATTCAAGATCAGACCCGTATTGTTTTTATCAAGAAGCGCCAGTGCAAAGCTGAGTTTTCCACCTACATCATCAAATGCATCATACTTCTCAACGCCATATTTGCTGAACATTACATTCATATTTTTTTTGATAAAGCTGATGTCATGATCATGATCTTCCTTTGCTTCATACAGCCGATCGATCTGTGCAAATTTTCTTACAAAAACTTTTTCCAGTGACTGTGCATCTCCGCCTCTCATAAACATCTTGTACTTCCGTTCCAAACGGCTGAGACGCATATTGCTACTCACCACATTGATCAGAAGAATGATGGTAAGGATCAGCAAAACAATGATCACAATCCCGGAATCAATTCCCATGCTTTCAAAAATCCCGCTCATTCTGCCTCCTATCTGATAGATTCGAACAGATCAATGATCCTCTCCAGTTCATCTCTGGAATAATATTCAATTTCAATTTTACCTTTGTTGTTTTTCTTTCGCTGAATGGATACCTTTGTTCCCATGATACCCTTCATTTTTTCTTCCAGGCTCTCATAAATGGCATCTTCTGCTGTGTTTCTCTCTGTTTTTACTTTTCTCGCAGGAGAAACCAGATTCTTTACAAGTTTTTCCGTCTCACGAACACTGAGTTTTTCATCAAAAACCTTCATGGCTGTTGTTTCCTGAAGAGCTTCATCAGAAATTCCCAGAAGTGCTCTCGCATGACCAGCTGAGATCATATCTGCAATTACCATTTCCTGAACTTTTGAAGAAAGCTTCAGAAGACGCATGGAATTAGTTACTGCAGTTCTGCTTTTGGCAACTCTGTCTGCGATTTCATCCTGTTTCAGGTGAAACTCTTCCATCAGACGTTTGTATGCCATCGCTTCCTCTATAGGATTCAGGTCTTCCCGCTGAATGTTCTCGATCAGGGAAATTTCTACGATTTCCTGGTCTGTAAACTCTTTTACAACAACAGGAACTTCCTTGAGCCCTGCCATCTTGGCAGCTCTCCAGCGGCGTTCGCCTGCAATGATCTCAAAATAATCCTTCTTATCGGATACCAACAACGGCTGAAGAACACCGTACTGTTTAATGGATTCCGAAAGTTCCAGCAGCGCATCCTCATCAAAATGTCTTCTGGGCTGATTCAGATTTGGTTCTACGCTGGAAATTTTCACAAGTCGTTCTGCGGCCGGATTATCTTTTTCAGTTGGTTTGTCTTTTTTTACAACTGCAGATCTTGTCTTTTTTGCAGGTTCCTTTGACGGACCGCCTGCTTTGTTCGGGATCAGTGCGTCAAGACCCTTTCCAAGGCCTCCTGTTCTTCTTCCAGCCATCACTCGCCCTCCCTGCCTATAACTTCTTCTGCCAGGAGGCGATAACTCTCTGCTCCTGTAGATCGTGAATCGTACAGATTGATCGGTTTTCCATAGCTTGGTGCCTCTGCAAGTCGTACATTTCTCGGTATGATCGTTTTGTATATATTCTGGTCCAGGTTTTCTTTTACATTTTCTACAACCTGAAGTGACAGATTTGTTCTGGCATCATACATAGTAAAGACCACACCTTCGATCTTCAGTCTCTTATTCAATCGGTCTCTTACCAGTTCGATGGTATGTATCAACTGTGACAAACCTTCCAATGCATAATACTCACACTGAATCGGCACCAGAACGGAGGTTGCGGCTGTCAAAGCATTAATTGTAAGCATACTCAGTGACGGCGGACAATCCATGATTATGTAATCATATTTCCGGCGAAGTTTATCCGTGATCTTTTTCAGAATAAATTCTTTATCCTCAAGATCAACCAGTTCAATTTCTGCACCGGAAAGATTCATATTCGATGGTATCAGGTCAACATTATCTACAACGTTCTTTATAATGGTATCCTTGGTCTCTGCTTCTCCAAGCAGCAGCTCATAAAGGGTGTTTTCTACTGCATTCTTGTCTGCGCCAAGTCCACTGGTCGTATTTCCCTGCGGATCAATGTCGATGGCAAGAACCTTTTTCCCTTTTTCAGCAAGGCAGGCCGACAGATTGATGGCTGTCGTTGATTTTCCAACCCCGCCTTTCTGATTGGCAACTGCAATGATTCGTCCCATTGTACCCCTCCTTTTTATTTTTTTAAGGGATTTTTACTCATTGGATATCATTATAACACTTTTATTTTTAAACTGCCACATAATGTTTCACGTGAAACAATAGAAAATAGGTTTTGAATTATTTTATTTATTGTGTAGTATACCCAAACTCATTCCGGACTAAACAGAAGTTTGACAGTAACAGTACATCGATTATAAAGTCGATCAACTCCGCATAAACTTCCAGTTTTATTTGTTACCAATCAGACTATATATTTTACGCCATAAAAACGTACCAGAAATGAAGTTCCCATTTATAGATATTTTGCTGAAATTGTTCTGATTTATCGTAATCTCGAAAATAATTCGATTTTCTCGGTATAGATATATTATCTTTTATGGAACCTTGCACACTGCTACATAGGCATCGAAATCCCTTTCTTTTACAGCATTTATAGCATTTTCAAATTTTATCTGAACACTAAAAACATTACTATTATTATCAAGCGAATAAAAACATCTGTAAACGCATTCGCAGTTCTACACTGAATAACTGCTTCGCGATTTACCAAAAGGACTACAAGCTACTCTTCCCTGATAAGAAGCAGTTCTTCAACCACTGCTTATCGTTTCTTGCAATTGAAGCCAAAAACAGGGGGACCTCCTGATTCGAGTCATACAAACAAAAACATCCGAAGTTGCTACGCAGCTTTACACCGAATAACTGCTCCGCAGTTTATTAAAACTTGCTTGTACTCTTCCTGATACAAGCAAATCCCCAACCACTGCTTATTGTAGTTCACAATTGAAGCAGGTGAATTACTTGATTCGATTAAAATCTATATTAAACCTACCATAAAACACATAAGCACGAACTACAGCTGTTTTTTATTTCTGCAATTGTCAAAGATGGGGTTATAACTCTTTATTCTTAATCTGTCTTCGGATGTTTCACGTGAAACATCCGAAGACAGATTATCAAACCAATATTCATAATTAAGCAAGTGACTTCCTCGATCCGGTTAAAAATGCCATCAACGAAATCGATCCAGGACACGGTTTGACTTGTAACTGCAAGGGTACTGAACAGTTACGAACACATTATAAAATCAATGAGAAATATCAAAAAAATACTCCGATATATTCTCTCTGGCATTATCTGTATCACGAAAGCATGTAAAAAATACAAGAAACTCCATCCACAAAATAATGTGGCTGTTATCTTTATATTCCCCAAAAGCATCTATATATAGTAAATGGAAACTTCTTTTCCCGGAGTGTTTTTATAGCGTGAAATACATGTATCTCTCGTGAAAAAAATATAATATTATGAAACTGGAATTTTCGATTTTTGTTTATTTTATTATGTTTACAAAAGATTTGCGTATTTATTTCATTTTTCTTCCAATCCCGTTATATATTCGTTATGTACATGTTAACTAAAGGCTTTTTCAAGCATAGTTTCATTTTGTAATATCCAATATAAAATGTATCTGAATAAGGTTCCGGCATAGAACTGGCATAAAATAAATTTCACTTAATAGGCTTTTTTCTTCTAAATCAAGCCGTAAAAGACTTCCCTGTCTTCCCTTTATCCCAGTCATGCGGACAAAAATTTTTGCATTCGATCATAGTTTTACACAAAATAGCTGTTTTACAGTTTATCAGGAAGAGTACAAGTATTTTCCCACCCACAGCTTATTGTTTTTTTGTAATCGAAGCAGCTGCTTTCTTTTATTCGATCAATCAAAATTTTACATGTTTAAAGTAGGAACGGATCTATATTTTATCTTTTTGCCGCATGTGTGCAGGTGCACATTTTATATTTTAAGGCTTTTTTTATATGTGTATGCGTAAAAAGTACGTTTTATCGTACTTTTTTATTTAAAGTACTATAATTTGTACTTTAATACTTTTTTATTCGTAAATATCCTATTATTTCTCTTTATTTGCCAGTATTTTCTTTTATAAAGTCCTTTTTATCGTACTTAACGTTTGTGTTATTATCATTATCATAGTGTTCTCTTCGCAGAAATAATCTCTTATTTTTCTTTATTTCATCCTTACTCTTATATCGTTCTATAAAATCCCCCCATATTTTCCGCCTTACCCTCCGTTTTTTCATATAAATACACATTTTTACTACATTCACTTAACTTGTTAATTCCCCATCCAGTTCACAAAAGCATCTGACCGAAATCATGGGGAATACTGATGACAGTATCTGGCAACTCACCTTCAAGTGCGCAAACATATCTATCCAATTTGGGATCAAACGAATAAAAATACCCGTATTCGCTACGCAGTTCTACACCCAATAGCTACTTTGCAATTTATCAGAACCGGCTTACAATGTACCCATAACAGTGGCCACATGAATTAGTGCAGTACCTTGTTTTCAGACATGCCCATTATTCCTTTCCCTGCTTCTAAACGCCGTTGCATTCTTCCTAATACACACGCCACCCACTGCTTATTACTTATTACTTTTTCGTAATTGAAGCAGGGGACTTACTGTTAACTGGTAATATTATCCTCCGAGTTTTTTTTGTGAGCAAAGACCACTGAAAGCCCTGGACATACCATGCAAATTTATGTGATTAGCATAATTTCTGTGCATCGCGAAGTGTATTACCAAGAACGGAATGATCAGTAATCAGGAAACTTCTTGATTTAATTCAAGCAGATAAAAGCATCCGCTTCACTACTTGCTCATAACCGAATAAGTGCTTCGCAGTTTATCAGAAGGAGCCTGCGCTTCTCCTGATGCAAGCAAGTTCCCCTGATTATTGCTTTTCGTAATCGAACCAGGGGACTTATTTGATTCAGTTAAAAATACTTCTTCTCTTGCCTCATTTTCCCCTGAAATGCTATAATCCATAAAGAAAGCATTCGCAAACTCCTTGCAGTTTGCGGCTAATACATTGTTTCGTAAATAACTATACTAATCGCGTGAGATGTGGATTCGAGTGTGCAGGTATAAAAATGCAGGCGTAGCTGGCTATGCTGAGGCTTTTAGATCTGTGCAGTCGGATTCACCAACAAGTAATTGGTATAGTTATTTCGAAAACAATGTACTAGTCATTTATCATCTGATCGAAAGGAATATTTTATACATGAACACCACAAATAATCGCAACAATTTCTATAAAGAACAATTAGACAAGACTTTAAATGGCAATGAAAAGATCGAAACTGCCATTGCAGCACTCCAAAAAGAAGCAACCGAAGAAATGCTTGCTCATACTCTCACCGTGATCCGTCACAGAATGCAGGAGCAGGCACAGCTGATCATTGCTGTAGAACCTCCAAAAGGTGATGGAAAAATTTCTCTTCATGCGATCAAAACCAACGATGGAAAGCAATGGTGGGCTGCATTTACCAGCTTTGACGAAGAGTTAAAAGGCAGTGATAAGATCATGTCCACATTTACCGCAGATATTGATAAGATTTTTGCTTCTGCATTGCAAGAGCCGTCTGTTGAGGGAGTAATTCTCAATCCATGGAACCGCACACTGATGCTGAACAAAACCCTTATCAACATCATCCTCGGCAATCCTGTATAGCATCAGCTCTGTCGGATAACAAGTCCAATGTTTCACGTGAAACACTTGGTATTTTACTGAAGTATAAAAGCATTCCAGCGGATAACAGCATCCTCTTCGCTACTTGCTCATAACCAAATAACTACTTCGCATTTTATCAGAAGGAGCTTTTCCTTCTCCTGATACAAGTAAGTCCCCTGCTTATTGCTCTTCGCAATTAAAGCAGGGGACTTACTTGATTCGGTTCCAAATCTGATTTCTATGTATCATGAAGCATATTGGCGATGCTACTGTTCACTGATAATATTCCGTAATTTTTTTATAAACGAAGGTCGCAGAAAGCCCGAGACCATACCGCACCAATTTATGCGATCAACATAAATTCTTTGCATTGCGAAGCGCGTTACTGAAAGCAGAACGAACAGCAACTTAGCGATCATCGCCAAGAACAGAATGGACAGTAGCGTCAGCATACAATAACAAGGTTAGGGTTCCCACAAAAGCATTGTAAATTTTTCGTTCCTGTCGTATAATAAAGCAAAGAAATATTCAGAAAAAATCAGATCAGATACCTGAATTACGTTACATCTGTCCTGATTATTTTTACGAATTCCAGGAGGCTTTTTAATGAAGAAAAATGGACACAGACTACTTACTCTTGCAGCTTTAGTCGGAACTGCCGCAGGTGTTATTCATATTGCTAACCGTTTCATAGATGCCACATCTCAGCTTAAAGATATGCTGGAACAGCCACACAGCAAAACCTATGACTGGCGTTTTGGAAAGATTTTTTATACAAAACAGGGACATGGCACCCCTATTCTTCTTATTCATGATATCATGCCAGGTGCTTCCGGTTATGAATGGAATGCCATAGAGAAGCAGCTCGCAACCGAACATACCGTTTACACCATTGATCTTCTTGGATGTGGACGTTCCGAAAAACCGGATATTACTTATACCAATTTTGTATTTGCTCAGTTACTCTGTGATTTTGCCAAGAATGTGATTCGTGAAGAAACCGATGTTATTGCCAGTGGTTTCTCAGGTTCTTTTGCGATCATGGCTTACCGTAACAATTCCGACCATTTCCGCAAGATCATGCTGGTCAATCCACCAAGCTTCAGTTCCCTGAAGCAGGCACCTTGTAAAGACAACAAGCTCTTTAAGTATTTTATCGAGCTTCCGATTTTCGGAACTCTGATCTATCATATGGTAGCTTCCCGCGAATCCATCAGCAGTCTGTTTATGGAAAAGCTGTTCTACAATCCCTTCCATGTAACAGATACGCTGGTAGACACCTATTATGAATCCGCTCACAAGGGCGGTTCCAACGCCAAATATCTGTATTCCAGCTACATTGGCAAGTACCTGAATATCAGCATTAATAATGCCGTAGAATCTTCCGATGCATCCATCTATATTATTTCCGGAGAAAAAGAAGCTTCCGCTTCTCTTATCGCAGAGGAATACCAGAAGCTGAATTCTTCCATTGAAACCGCTGTGATCCCGGAAACCAGACATCTTCCTCATCTGGAAGATCCGGAACATTTCCTGGAACAGGTAGCTATTTTCCTGTAAAAACAACTTATGATCCGGCACCAAAAACAAAATTTATCTATAGTAATTTTGGAAATCAACGCATCAAAAGTACATTGTTCATGTTCGGAGCCGTTGAGCTTCATGCAGTAATTTGTGGAAATGCTATAAACCAACAAAAAGCCAATAAAAAAAGAGTACTGTTTCACGTGAAACATGAGTTTTCCCTCAAACAAACGTGAAACAATACTCTTTATTTTTTACCAGACTCACAGCATGCATCCGGACATTTCTCTTATCTAAGTGCCTGCTCCAGATACATGTGTGTTGTATTATCGATCAGCTTATGTGTCAGCTCTGCCATATGCTGTGTACTCTCCTGATTCTCAGAAGACAGCCATGTCTTGATCATTCCCACGCATCCATTCAGACAAAACGCATACGCATACTCAATATCACGGTTGTCTTTCGGCAGACGAATTGACAAGCGATGCAGCACTGTATCTGCGATCAGTTTTTCTATACGATTCACAAAAGCCATATCTCCATTCTTTCCAAGAAGTGCGATACAAATATCCTTATTATGATCCAGAATCGTAAATATCTGCTCAATAAAAGGATACGAGCTCTCCTTATTATTAAGAGGATCCAGAGGATAGTCTGCCACCAAATGCGTAATTTCCTCCATCAATTCAGCCTCTATGGATTCCAGCATCTGATAGATATCTGTATAGTGAAGATAAAATGTGGAGCGGTTGATATCAACTTCTTCCACCAGTTCCTTTACCGTAATTTCCTTAATACTCTTCTTCTGCATAAGACGGGCAAGCCCCGCTCGCAACTGTGCCTTGGTCTTACGTACTCTTCTGTCAACTTTTTCCGCCATCTTAATTCCCCCTGCAATTCAAAAAAGCAAGCACGTTTCCTCCGCCTCAATCACCTGTTTCTTACGATACTCTGCAACTGTCATACAATGCATAATGCATCCTTCAAACGAATAAAAGCATTCGCTTTCTCTACGCCGATCTGCATGATACCAGATATCTGCTGTTGTTAAGAATTGACAAGATCAAAATTGTTAACGACGCCGACCTACACGATACCAGATATCTGCTGCATATTTGTGTTGAAACATAGGAATCCTGTCTGCATTTAATATTACCAACTGCACATAAATTCAAAGTAAATAAAGTACTTTTTGTCTATTATGCAGTTTTTTATTTGTAATAGACACTTCCATTATTTCCGTCTATTAATATACATTCAGTAAATATTTAATGGTTGTATCTGTGGTACGTGTTTAGTATAATACATCACGTAAAGAAAATCAACACTTTGTTTGATAATGGAGTATTAAGCTATTAATAGATTTTAATACGATTAATAGATCTCGTCACCATTACTGGAATAAAGTTTGATTAATCAACTATATTTGATAATACAATTTAATAAGAAAGGGATAGGTAATATGATCAAAAACGAATGGAAAAGCTTACTTCGTAACAAGCTCATGCTTATCGTCGTAATCGCCATTATCGTAATCCCGATCATCTATGCAGGTCTGTTTCTGAAATCCATGTGGGATCCTTACGGAAACGTAGACAGCCTGCCAGTGGCCGTGGTAAACGAAGACAAACCTGTCGAGTATAATGGCAAGACCTTAAGCATAGGTAAGGACATGACGGATGAGCTGAAAGACAACGACTCAATGGCATTTAACATTGTAGACAGCAAGACAGCAGAGGACGGTCTGGCCAATGGAACCTATTACATGGTTATCAAAATTCCGGAAAATTTCTCCGCAAACGCAGCCACTGTAATGGATGACGATCCAAAGCAAATGGAGCTATCCTATGAGACAAACCCGGGAACCAACTATATCGCCTCCAAGCTCAGTGAGACAGCAATGCTGAAGCTTCGCGATAACATTGCTTCCAAGGTTACGGAAACCTATACAGAAACCGTTTTTGATTCTATCTCAGAAGCAGGTGACGGAATGCAGGAAGCTGCAGACGGATCCGGAAAGATCGAAGACGGACTGAATACAGCAGCTGATGGTAACAAAACAATTACCAAAAACCTTAAGAAGCTTTCCACCAGTACTCTTACTTTCGTAAGCGGTGCTGACAGTCTCACCGAAGGTCTTAAGACCTACACCGATGGTGTTGCAAAGGTTAACGATGGTGCAAAGAGCCTGGACGATGGTGCAGATCAGCTGAACAGCGGCGTTGCAACTCTCACAGAAAAGGTTCCTGAGCTGACAACCGGTGTGGATACTCTGGATAAAGGTGTTCAGCAGTACACCGCTGGTGTGGATGAGCTTAATAAAAATTCTGATGCACTGAAATCCGGTGCAAGCAGCCTGGAATTCGGTGCAAACCAGCTGAACAGCGGCGTTGCAGCTCTGACAGAAAAGGTTCCTGAGCTGACAACCGGTGTAGATACTCTGGATGAAGGTGTTCAGCAGTACACCGCTGGTGTGGATGAGCTTAATAAAAATTCTGATACACTGAAATCCGGCGCAAGCAGCCTGGAATCCGGTGCAAATGCATTAAGTACAGGTATTGATACTCTTTCCGACGGAGCAACACAGTATGTAGCTGGTGCTGACACTCTTGCAGATGGAACTACCACCTATGTGGCTGGTGCTGGCAAACTCGCAGCCGGTGCCAAAGAGCTTGCAAAACTTGAAGACGGACTCACAACAGTTTCCAATGGTATCTCTCAGCTGAATACCGGTGTTACCAAAGGAACCGATGACTCACAGTCACTGATATCCGGAACACAGCAGCTGGAAAACGGACTGAAAGCCCTGAACGATAAGGTTTCTGCTCTGAAAGAGGGAACAACACAGGAATCCATCAACAAGCTTGCAGCCGGCCTTACTTCCGCAAAGGATGGTATGGACACAGCCGCAGCTGGTATGAACAGTGCTGCAGCTGGTATGAACAATGCCGCAGATGGAATCAACAACGCAGCCGGATATATTACTCAGGCCGCAGGCATCACAAGTCAGACCAGCAGCAGTATCACAGACAGTCTGATCCCTGCTCTCCAGAATGCAGGCACACAGTTCTCACAGGTAGGTGATCAGGTCAGCAACATCCTTACAGGATACGGACAGCAGACAACGGAGGCACTTACTGATGCAAATACCAAGATCGGTACTGCCGGACAGACAATGACCGATTTAGCAGCACAGCTTCAGGCGATTCAGGCAACCGCTTCTGAGGACGGAACCATTTCCGCAGCAGCTCTGAATGATGTGATCAACGCTTTAAACAGCGTAGCCGGTGGAATGACTGGCGTGGACGGTTCTTACATGAGCAGCTATTCTGATCAGGTTTCACAGCTTGCAGCTGGTGTATCCGGTCAGCTCTCTTCTACTCAGGAAAACCTGAATACTGTTGCTTCCAAGCTTAACGAAGCAGCTTCCGGACTGACTCAGATCTCCGGAGGACTGACTCAGGGTGCCGGCACACTTTCTGAGGGTGCAACAACCATGACAGATGGTGCAAACCAGATGAGTGCAGGTGCAACAACCATGAGCGCAGGTGCAGAGCAGTTATCTGCAGCTACAAGTCAGCTTCCTACAGATCTGATCGCTCAGCTTTCTGCAGGTGTTACCCAGCTGTATCAAGGTGCACAGGCTGTAAACACAGGAACCAAGAACGTTTCCGCAGGACTTCAGTCTCTGGAAGACGGCACAGTCGAAGCCTTCCCGGCTGCAGCAGCAGGAATCAAAGCTCTGAACAATGGATTTGACCAACTGACATCTTATGATAAGCAGCTCAACGACGGTGCAAAGAATCTGAAAACAGCCGGCAAACAGATCACTGACGCACTTCCGGATATCAAATCCGGTGCAGGTCAGCTGGCAGATGGTTCTAAGGCACTGACAGATGGAATCACAACTTACACCGATGGTATTGCTAAGCTTTCCGAAAACAGTGCTGCTCTTACAGACGGCACCAAGAAACTGGCAACAGGAGCCAAGGCTCTTTCCAGCGGTGCTGCTACTCTTGCAGATGGAACAAAAGCATTAGCCGATGGTTCCGGAACACTGACAACCGGAATCACAACCTACACCGATGGTGTTGCTAAGCTTTCCGAAAACAGCTCCGCTCTTACCGACGGTACCAAAAAGCTCTCAACAGGAGCCAAGACCCTTTCCAGCGGTGCTACTACTCTTGCAAACGGTACTAAGACATTAGCAAACGGTACCTCAACACTTCTCAGCGGTACCGAGAAGCTTGTAAGCAACAACAGCACACTTAACAATGGTGCAAAACAGCTTGCAGATGGCGCTGCCCAGATCCAGAGCGGTTCCTCTCAGCTGTATGATGGCTCCAAGAAGCTTGGAAGCGGTATGAAAGAACTGAAAGACGGTTCCAAGACACTGACCACAAGCCTCAGCGATGGAGCTACCACTGTAAAAGACAATTCAGCAAGTGATGAAACGATCAAAATGTTCGCAACTCCTGTTGTAAACGATGAAACAAAACTTACCGATGTCCCGAATAACGGACACGCAATGGCACCTTACATGATGTCTGTAGGCCTCTGGGTCGGCGCACTGGCATTCTGCCTGATGTATCCTCTGGCTCAGTATAAGGGTAAACTGAAATCCGGTTTCGCATGGTGGGCAAGCAAAGCTTCCGTCCTTTATCCGGTAGCGATCCTTCAGGGAATCTGCCTGATCCTGCTATTACGTGCATTTAACGGATTCACACCTGCAGAGATGGGCAAAACCGTACTCTTCGCCTGCCTGACATCAATGACCTTTACCTCTATCATGTACTTCTTCAACATTACTCTTGGTAAAGTAGGAAGCTTCCTGATGCTGGTATTCATGGTCGTTCAGCTTGCAGGATCTGCCGGAACTTATCCGGTTGAGGTTTCACCTTCATTCGTTGCAAAGATCCATGCATACGTTCCGTTTACTTATACGGTCAACGCATTCCGTGCAACGATCAGCGGTGGCCGGAGCATTACCACTTCCATTATTGTAATGGTTGCACTGTTAGTGATCTTCACGATCCTGACGATCCTTCAGTTCAATTACATGACCAAGAGAAAGAAAGCAGAAAAAGTTGTTCTCTTCGACTGGCTGGAAGAAAGAGGTCTTGCATAATACTTAGTTACTGACAGAAGCTCCCCCGAACCTTCTGTTAGATATAGAAAAATTAAAACTGTACAGTTGCTCAGATGAGCTTCTGTACAGTTTTTTTATATTGTCCTCGTCAATTCTCCACGCTATAATTATAGCAGTTACAGAAAATCAAGCGGATAAAAGCATCCTCATTTGGTTAGATCTGATCAGGTAAATCCCTGCACAGTTACGCAAATCAAGCCGCGACAATTACAGAGACTTACCTGCAACATAAAATCTACGCATGCATAAGAGACTTACCTGCAACATAAAAATTCACGCATACATAAGGAGGAAATCTATGAAAAAGAGAACAACCCAACTGCTATCCCTTATGATCTCCGCTGCCATGATCGCCAGTACACCGTGCCTGACCTATGCAGCAGATTTCAGTTCAGAAACATTCCTGTCAGATTCAGAAGAATCTTCTGAAGATTTTTCCGAGGAAATCCCATCCACGGATCCTTCCTCTTCCGAGCAGTCTCCGGCGACAGCGGATGCCGATTCCACATCAGAAAGCACATCCATTCCTGATGATGCCAGCAGCTCCGATGAAATTACACTCTCTGACAACGATGTGAACTCTGAATCCATTCTTTCTGAAGATGCAGAAGGGCTTTCTGAAAGCTCTTCTGAAGATTTTTCCGAGAGCACAGATGAGGATGAAGAACTTTTTATGGACGATCAGGATCCTGATTTTTCTGACGGAAATTCAGACGGGCAGGAACTTGGTGGTGCTGTCGATAGCAACGAATACCACACTCTTTCCGCATCTGCAAACAACATCAGCGATAACCGCTATGCACAGAATTACATCAATTACAGCAATGTTATCTGCTCCAATCTGATGGCCGATGGAAATGGATATATCCGTGTAGAGGCTGACGATTCCGGTCTCCTGATCCAGCAATTCAATCCTTCCTTTCAGCTGTCTTCCACCCGAAGCATCACCAATGAGCGTCCTCTTTTCGGTGGCTTTTACGCCGGAGCCAATAATTACTACGTTGTTTTTGGACAGACAAATCCTGATGAAAATGACAATACCGAAGTTTTTCGTCTTGTAAAATACGATAAATCCTGGAACCGTCTTGGATCTGTTTCTCTCTATGGAGCAAACACATACGTTCCGTTCGACGCAGGAAGCCTCCGGATGTATGAATACAACAACTATCTTTTTATCAGGACCTGCCACACAATGTATGCCTCCTCAGACGGTTTCCACCATCAGGCTAATGTAACCTGGCAGATAGATACTTCTTCCATGAGCACTGTGGATTCTTATTACGGAATCATGAATATCGGCATTGGATACGCCAGTCATTCTTTTAACCAGTTTATCCAGGTGGATGATGCCGGTAATATTGTTGCGCTGGATCATGGTGATGCCTATCCACGCAGCGCCGTTCTGGGAAAATATCGCCAGAAAGCAGGTGCGGACGGTTTTCTGGGCACCTATTATTCCACCAGTGCTCTTTCTTTCCAGGGCGGATGTGGTGTAAATTATACCGGAGCCTCCCTTGGCGGACTGGAATATTCTGATTCCAGTTACCTTGTTGCCGGTAACTCTGTTCCACAGGATTCCGGATGGGCAGATCATCCTGTAAGAAATATTTTTGTTTCAACAACACCAAAAACTACTTCTTCCAGCCTTTCCTCATCCCTGAAATGGATCACTTCCTACAGCCAGGACGGTGGAACTACCACTTCAACCCCTCAGCTTGTAAAGCTTGGTTCCAATGCTTTTCTCCTTCTCTGGGGAACAAAAACTGTTGGCGCAAGCTGGTATGCAGAGAAAACCAATAAGATCTCTTATGTTTTTCTGGACGGAAACGGCAATATGACTTCTCAGATCTACTCACAGACCGGAATTCTTTCTGACTGTAAGCCTGCTGTTTTCAATGGAAAAGCAACCTGGTATGTTACCGATGGCTCTAAACTTACTTTTTATCAGGTTAACTCCGATGGAAGTTTTTCTTCTGAAATCGGTCACATGAACACCTGGAAACCGGAACTGAATTTCAGCAGGAGTTCCATTACTGCCGGCCTGATCGAAAAAACAGCATCCAATCCACTGACCGCAAAAACAGACGGAATCATCACCTATACTTCCAGTGATCCATCTGTTGCCACCGTTGATCAGAATGGTACTCTTTCCTTCAAAGGTATCGGTACCTGCACCATTACAGCCAATGCCACTTCCGGATCGGATTATGTTGCCGGTTCTGCTTCCTATACCCTTAACGTGATCGATCTCAAGACGCAGTCCATCAATGTAAAAAACTCCTTCAGCTGTACTTACCGCGGAAAAAGTTTTTCACTGAATGCTTCTGCAAAAACTGCTCTCAAATATGCGAATCAGAACAAGGATATCGTTACTGTTTCCGCCTCCGGCGTTGTTACTCCAAAGAAAGCCGGTACTGCCCGGATCGTGATCACAGCAGCCCGCACTGATTCCTACATCGGTGCCAGCAAAACAGTCACTGTAACCGTAAATCCAAAGAGCATCCAAAACTGCCGGCTGTTCTTCACAAAGCTGGGAAGCGTTGACTTCGATTTCTCTGAAGCAGAAAAAAATCTCGCAGTTGCAGATGGCGAAAGGATCCTGAAAAAAAATACCGATTACTCCATTGGAAGCGGCTACATGAGCGGCAATAGCTACGAACTGTATGTTTCCTTTTACATCATAGGCAATGGAAATTATACAGGTTCCTTAAATTTATCTGCATCCACAATTTCCACCAGAAGTGCTCTCCTGTCAGCGGCTTCCACTTCAAAGGGAATCAAACTGACCTGGGAAACCGAAGGCGGCCTGGGCTATTATATCTACCGCAAAGCCGGCAACGGAAAATATTCCATGGTAAAAAAGATTACCAAAGCATCCACCGGCAGCTGGGTGGACACTGATAGTGCAAAAAATCCCGGTTTTTATACTTATGCTATCAAAGCATACACAAAAAATGGAAACAAAACTCTCTGCGCCCAGCTTTCCAACACAAAAACCGCCGGTTCTGTACCATTGATCCTTTCCGCTTCCCGAAAAGGAAAAATCGTCCGCCTCACTTATAAAAGATCAGCAGGCACCAGTGGCTACACCATTTACCGTCTTCAGGGTAAAACCTGGAAAGCTATCGGCAATACAAAAAATACAACCTACACCGATAAAAAGCCAGGCACCGCAACCAAATACCGTATCCGTGCATACCACATCACAAACGGTAAAAAAATATACGGACCTTATTCATCTGTAAGGACCGTAAAATAACAGCAACATAAAAACACCCCGGAAAATCCTGATCTGTGTGGTGTCTCCGAATATCTGATCATCAAGCGGATATTCGGAGGTCACCTTATTATTTGCGGATCTCCGAGGTGTTTTTATTTATTTTCTTAATATTTTATTTTTCCGTCTCAGCTGTTGGTGTTGCTGTGGCTTCTGTCTCTGTTTCACCGTTTACCATGGTTTCATATGCATTGAACATTTCTTTTACTGTCATTTTGTTTACAAGAAATACCTTGTCTCCAACGACAGCTGCATAATAGTTTGTGTCATATGTGTAGAAGGTAACGGTTGTCTGGTTCTTGTCAGAGTCTGTGAATACAGCGGTCATCTCCGGGTCTGCAGCCGGTGTATAAGCCTCTGTCAGTCTCTTCTGTCCTGCCATGTTTATCAGCTTGTTGTAGAAGGTGGTAAAGGTTGTACTTTCTATTTCCTTACCATCCAGCTGATAGGTTGTTGTTTCTTTTTCGTTTCCGTCATCATCTGTGGATGTTTCACGTGAAACATTTACAGTACTTGTTGTTTCACCGTAAGTAACCTGGAGCTGATCCAGATTTTTTACAGACAGATAATTGACGATCAGTGACCAGAGATCTGACGGCGTCTTGTCAATAACTGCACTCAGTGTATCCGTTGACATTGTATAAATCTGTTTGTTATCTACCGTTACATATCTGCTGCCATCTCCTGCCTCATCACCAACGTAAATGACAAGATGTTTATCCACTGTGGTTGTCTTGCTGTCTGCATCTTCTGAGCTGCTGTCCGTGTCAGTAGTGTCACTGCTCTCAAAATCGCTCTCAGAGGCCGTAGAATCGTTTTCTCCGGATTCTGTACTGTCTGTGCTGTCATTCTTCACCTCTTCCTGATAATCCACTGTAATCGTCGCATAGGGCTTATCAAGGCCATACTTGGAAAGATCCTCTGCATTGTAGTTTACAAACTGGTCAAATGCAAAGCTTCCAAGTCCGGAGGTTACGTTTCCTGCTGCCGTTGTATCGGCAGACTCTTTATCGCTGCTTCCGTCACCGGAAACATTCCAGGTAGCTCCGTCGGAATTTTCTTCCAGGACATAGGAATCTTTATCCTCGCTGACCTGGACCTTTTTCACTGTGGAAGAATCAATTGTTGGGAAATCTTCTCCCTGTGCATAATCGTAAAGGGAATTCATAAACGGAGACACTGTGTCCGCTGCCACTACATATACCGTGCTGTCATCATCATCCCTGGAAATGTAATACTGATTCGTAGACGTATTCTCATCTCCGATGTTGAGCTTCGTTGTCCCATCAGCGGTATCAACGGTTACTGTGTTAGATGGAGAATCCAGTCCGTATTCCGTAAGATCCTCCACATCCTCCAGGACTCTGTCCGCTTCCACCTTTTCGATGGCGGAAGCTGCGGAATCCAGAGTTGTCTGATTTACAGGAAAAGCAGTCTCATCCTTTTTCACCCAGGAATCATCTTTTTTCTCAAAGGTCACTTCCTTCTTGTCTACGATAAATTCCAGGGATTTAATGTCATCCGTTTTCACGGAAAACACTTCTGTTTTGCTTTCCTCTTCGCTGCTCTCTGTCTTTTCTTCTTTGGATACGTAGGTGTTCAGTCCCACATAAACGCCGCCGAGAACTGCCAGAACAACAACTGCTGAAACAAGTTTGGTCGATTTTTTCATTATGCTTTTCTCCTCTTAAGCCAGATCAGGAATCCTGCAACAAGGAACACTCCCGGGATCAGACCAATGGTACAGATCTTCCAGAAGGCTGCATCATAATCGGTTACTGTCAGGCTTGTGGACTCAAGGCTCTTGGATGGAATAGAAACGGAATTACTGTCGTCTGTGCTGGTCATCCAGTTTAAGGACTCCAGAAGGAGCTTTTCATTTCCGCCGGAATGCTTACCTGAAAAAAATCCTGT
>JABLTT010059784.1_pt1 | contig 18107 bp, 7 predicted proteins | sample 7160061 | NCBI WGS metagenome assembly JABLTT01 (sample SAMN14651232, study PRJNA627086) | human gut metagenome | isolation source: feces | host: Homo sapiens
GATTCAGAAGGCCAATGGAATGTTAAAGTGAATTGCATGATGGCAAACAGACAGGAGGAAGGCAATGACGCTGAAAGTGACTGAGAGGGATAAGAAATTACTGGTATTTCTTGCAATATTCGTTGTTGTAGTGGGCTTGGGAGCAGGCGTGATACTTCCCTTGCTCTCTAAGAGCCAGGAACTGAGAGAAGAACTTACGCAGGCGCAGCTTGAGCAGACAGAGAAAGAGCAGAAAGTACTGTCTTTATCCACTATGGAGAAGCGAAAAAAGGAGGCGGAGGCGTCTCTGGAAGAGATGAAAAAGGAATTCTATGGCGTGATGCAGAGCAAGGATATTGATAAGATGCTGACGGAGATGGCGCTCTCCAATGGCGTGGTTGTCAATGAGATGGACATTGCCATGCCGTCGCTGGGAGAATATACGCAGCTTACGGACTACAGCAAGATGCTGATTGCCGCTGCCCTGAATAACGAGGAGGGCACGCAGGATAAGGAAGAAGCGCCGTCCTATGGCGGAGTCTACACCGCCCAGGTGGAGATGACTATGACCGGAGGCCGGGTACCTTTGCAGGCCGTGCTGGATAATTGCGCGTCCCAGGAGCCAAAGATGCGGATCGCGGAATTCCTGTGGCAGGCGGATAAAAAGAATGAAGGCACATATACTTTAGCAATCAAGCTTGAATTATATATGGCGGAGGATACCCAGGAGTATCTTCTGGAACAAATGGAAAGGAAAGCCGTAGAAAAAGCAGAAGAAAACGCGGACGCGGCAGAAAAATAGCAGGGATAGTTATGGAGAAAAACATCAGGAATCTGAGAATCGGCGATATTTTAAAAGAATATGGATATGTATCGGATGCGCAGATCGGGGAGGCCATCGCATATCAGAAGGAGCATAAGGGAGTGCGTATCGGCGGAGCGCTGATCGCCCTTGGATGCATCAGCGAGAACCAGCTTCTGCAGGCGCTGGGACAGCGTCTGGATATGCCGGTCATTGACCTGTCGAATATGGAGATACAGATCGAGGCGGTACAGAAGATCCCCCGGCCCCTGGCAGAGAAGTATGAGATGCTTGCGCTCCATGAAAAGGACGGCAGTCTGACGGTGGCGCTCAATGACCCTATGAACTTCTACGGAATCGAAGATATACGCCAGCTTACTGGCATGCAGCTGGAGATGTGCCTGTGCGGGCGGGAGGAACTGCTCAAAGCCATCAATTACTATTACTCGGAAGTGGGGGCAAGGCGGGCGGCCGCAGAGGCCAACCGAAGCTTCGGAGACCAGGTGATCGAAGAAGTGGAGATGGACGAAGAGGGAGATGACGATACGCCGATCATCAACCTGCTAAGCCGTCTGGTAAACCGCGCATACAATACAAATGCTTCGGACATCCATATTGAGCCGTTTGAAGACAAGACGGTAGTCCGGATGCGTATCGACGGAGTGATCGTGGAATATGTCACGCTGCAGAAAAGCCTGCATGCATCCTTGATCGCCAGAATTAAGATTCTGGGAGATATGGATATCGCGGAGCGTAGAATTCCGCAGGACGGTCATTTCAGGACCAAGATAGAAGGGGAATACGTGAACATCCGTGTGTCCGTAATTCCTACGGTATTTGGGGAAAAGGCCGTCTTAAGGCTTCTGACCAGCAATGCCAATATTGATTATCCGAAGACCTTCGGCATGGAGGAATCCGATTATCTCAAACTTGAGAAAATGCTGCAGTCCCCCAATGGCATCATCTACTTTACCGGCCCTACCGGCTCGGGAAAGACCACGACTTTATATATGATTCTGGAGGAAATAAGCAGGCGTCCGGTCAATATATCCCCGATTGAGGATCCGGTTGAGAAGAATCTTCCAAAGGTGAACCAGATGCAGGTGAATAATCAGGCAGGCCTTACTTTTGAAGCCGGGCTTCGGGCGCTTCTCAGACAAGACCCGGACGTGATCATGGTAGGCGAGACCCGAGACGTGGAGATTGCGTCCATATCCGTAAGAGCGGCTATAACGGGACATCTAGTGTTCTCCACCTTGCATACCAATGATGCGGTGTCATCCATTGCAAGACTGGAAGACATGGGACTGGTACCCTATATGGTATCCAGCTCGCTGGTGGGGATCATCGCGCAGCGGCTGATGAGAAAGGTATGTCCGGAATGTGCCGAGGAGGCAGAGCCGACGGAGGAAGAGGCAGCCATGCTAAGCCCGGCCGCCAGCAGGATCATGAGGCCAAAGGGGTGCCCGGCATGCAATTATACCGGTTACCGCGGGAGGATCGCCATCCATGAGATTCTCTATATTGACAAGCAGATCCGCAAGATGATTATTGAGGAGGCTTCTGCGGAAGAGATCCTGCAGTATGCTATAGACCATCAGCATATGAAGACCCTGAAAGAATGCGGCATCGAGATGGTGGAGCAGGGAATCACTACCATCGAGGAATTGAGGAAAGTAGCGTACTATTCGTAGGACGTAGATAGGAGAGGGAATCTGATGAGAGAGATTGATAAGATTATAATGGCGGCAAGAGAGGCCAATGCGTCGGATATTCATATCACGAAGGGACTGTATCTTCTGTACCGGGTAAAAGGCACGCTGGTACATGCACCCATGCAGCCTACGCCAGAGGAGACAGAAGAGATGCTGTATGGCCTTCTGGATGAAGGACAGAAGAAGCGGCTGGACGAAGGATATGATATTGACTTTGCCATCCAGACGGAGGACGGCAACCGTCAGAGGGTGAACGTGTTTCGTACCCAGAAGAGGATTGCGGCAACCATCCGGCTTCTGAACAGTTATATACCGACCCTGGAAGAACTGAACCTTCCGGACCAGCTCTATAAACTTGCCCAGGAGCCCAGGGGGCTGATCCTTGTGACCGGGCCAACCGGCAGTGGAAAGTCTACGACCCTTGCCTCCATGATTGAGTACATTAATCAGACGAAATCTACCCACATCATTACCATCGAGGATCCGATCGAATATACGTATGTAGGAAAGAAGGCGCTGATTCATCAGAGGGAGACCGGACAGGATGTCATCAGTTTTGCGTCAGCCCTAAGAAGCGCGCTCCGTGAAGACCCGGATATCATCCTGGTGGGAGAGATGCGGGACTACGAGACCATATCTGCTGCATTGACGGCGGCGGAGACCGGACATCTGGTATTGTCCACCCTTCATACGACAGGCGCGGCGCAGACCATCGACCGTGTCATAGACGCCTGCCCGGGCGGAAGCCAGAACCAGATAAGGACCCAGCTCTCCAGCGTGATCAAAGGCGTTATCACCCAATGCCTCATGCCTACGGCAGACGGGCAAGGCAGGATAGCAGGAACGGAGATTCTGATGGGGACGGACGCGGTGTGCAACCTGATCCGGGAGAGCAAAAGCCACCAGATGGCCAGCGTCATGCAGTCGGGCAGCGCGCTTGGAATGCATACGCTTAACATGGATCTGATGCGGCTGGTTTCCCAGAGGAAGATCACGCAGCAGACGGCGATTCAGTATACGAATGACAGAAGAGATCTGGAACAGTATTTTTAAAAATATAGATTAAAGAAGAGATAATATGATGAAGCAGACACTACACAACCGTAAAAACAGAAGAAAGAGGAATAACGGAGGATTTACCACCGTGGAGCAGATCGTGGTGATCATCCTGATGCTGATCCTTGCCAGCGGCCTGGTATTCGGGATCATGAAATGGGTAGAATGGACCCAGTTCAAGCGCCAGAATGAATATGCCAGGACGCTTTTCGTCGCTGCCCAGAACCAGCTTACGGAATACAGCGAGAGCGGCCAGCTCACAGTGCTTAAGGAGCAGGTGACGGATGAGGACGGCGAATACCTCCATACGGTAGATGTGTCAAAACTTATGGGAAAAGACGGCAAACCCTATGATTTGAAGAAGGTATGGCCATCCAGCGCCGATAAAGGCGATGAAGCGTCCAAATATCAGGGCGAAGTCTGCACGCTGAAAGGGACGGCCAAAGATTATGAAGCGTATCTGGATGGAACGGCCAGCGATGAGATCAAGGCGCTCTATGATATGTTCTCTTCCTATCTGTATGATACCTCTATTCTTAACGCGACGGTTTGCGTGGAATTTACGCCGGAGGACGGACAGGTATTTGCGGTCCTCTACAGCGACAAGAATAAGGACTTTACTTATAAAGATACGGATGATCGAAGAGGCACGGTGAGCATATTCAGTCGCGAGACCAGCTACCGGAAGCGCCGGATGGTAGGATATTACGGCGTAGATATGCTGTCCAAGGCTACCAGCACGAAGGCCAAGAAGCCGTCCATATCGGCGGTGCGCCTGAATAATGAAGACACCCTGAACCTGACCTTCCATTTAAGCAAGGTAAAGAAGGCGGTCCAGGAACTAAAATACGAGCTTACCATCCACGACAGAACTACGAAGAAGGCGCTGCTGCGCCTGGTTCTGGACGGAAAGAAGATAAAGAATGAGGACGCCAGGGCGGCAGTGCCTTGCGATGTGACCCGGTATGACTATGATGAAGAAGGCAAGTCAGAGCCCACCAAGATGGGCAAATACAACATTCTTGCCTGGATCGATAAGGACGAGACCATCCATGTGGTGCTGGATGGGGCGGACTTAGAAGCCACCACCGCGCTGTATGAAGAAGCGTATCCGGAATTGATGGAAAAGACCGGCACCTCCACCTTGGAGCCAGAGGCTGTCAAGGATATCAAGAATACGCTGAGTTTCCGCAGGTTCGGGGTGAACCCGGAAGACATTTACTGTTCCATCAAGGGAACCGGAGAACTCTACAAGACGACCGCAAAGAAGCAGAGCAATACCGAAAATACATATTTTGGCTCCATGCAGGCTTCGGATGTGGATAAAAAGGCTACCAAGACATACACTGTCCAAAATGCCCGCCATCTCTATAACATGCGTTATCTTGAGGACTATACGGATAACGAGAGAAAAGATATGGGCTATGAGCGGGAAGCTGACCAGGTCATTTATCAGATCAGCGAGGATATAGACTGGGAGGAATTCCAGGATCATGAGGCGCTCTTTAAGTCTGGCGCTAAGATGGATGGAACAGGAAAGAACGAAGCGCTAAAAGAGCAGGCATTCCCATCCATCAAGCAGTTAAGAAGCGATGCGGTCTTAGAAAGCGGCGGAACGAACAAGAGGCATACCATATCCGGACTTGAGATCAATGATACGGCTAACGACAAAGCCAGCCTGTATGAGGCAGTGGAAGGCAAGTATGATAAGAGCGCCGGATTATTTCTCACGAACAGCGGCGTGATCCGCAACGTGGCTATGGACAATATCTCCGTAGAAGGAGATAATAGCGTGGGCGCTTTCTGCGGAATCGACCAAGGGACGCTAAAAGATCTTACGGTAAAGAATTCCGACGGAGAGAGCGTGATCAAGGGCGATTTCTACGTGGGAGGAATCGTTGGAATCAGAGAAGCGAAAGACAAAGACGGCGATGTGGTCTATGAGGGACTTACAAACTACGCTAAGGTGACCGGAGCGGATGAAATCTACTCGTTCAGCTTTTTCGGCGGGATTATCGGAGAACTGAAGGCAGAGAAGGGAAATGCGATCACGGTAAAAGACTGTAAGAACTACGGCAAGATCGAGGCCATGAATGACAGCATGACAGGCCTTGGCGGGATCGCGGGCCATTGTGAGGCAAAGACAGGCACCATAACGGTACAAGACTGCACCAGTTCGCCGCAGTATAAAAAAGACGAGATCCGAAAGATTCTCTCCAGCAAAAAAAATCTTGAGGAACGCCTCAAGGGCAGCCAAGTCGGGGGAATCGTAGGAACCAATGCGGGAGCCGCTATCGTTGGCTGCAATACGGAAAAAGAAAGCAATTCCAAAGAAGGATACATCTTCGGCGAGGAGTACGTGGGAGGAATTGTAGGCTACAATGAGCCGGGAGCCGACGGAACTTCAAAAGTGATCGGCGGAGACGGCGCGAAGAAAGGCGTGAACGCGGCCCACGTCATAGGCAAGAGGCGCGTAGGCGGCATCATTGGCGCCAATCCGGCGGACGGAACCATATCCGGCTGGCTAAACCGCGGATTCGTTGCGGCGCAGGAAGCGTACGCGGGAGGAATCGCGGGCTGCAATGGAGATCCGGAAAAAAGCGGAACGTCAGGCGGGAACTCTGCGGTTATCCATAATTGCAGCAGCGAAGTCGTCATATCCGGTTCGAACGACGCCAGGCAGTTGGTGGATTCCGGGCTGTTCCGTGCCAATTATACAGGCGGCATCGCGGGCTACAATGACGGAATCATCGCCAGCGATAAGAAGGTTTCTCTGGTATGCAATCTGACCGGCGGCAATTTCGTCGGCGGAGTCGTAGGCTACAACGACGTAGATGCGGCTGTGGCCAACTATGCCATGACCGGTGGGTACGTCGATGGGGAAGGCTGCTATATCGGCGGTTTTGCAGGATTCAACGCGTCCATTAACCTTCTGATGGATGGCACAAGCCCAAGATTTATCGAGTCCAATCCAAATCAGGTGAAGGGACGGTTCTGCGTGGGCGGTACGATCGGAGGCAATGTGGTTCCGGCTGGCGGCGTCATCGAAGCCGGATTCCGTACAGATAACTTCTTAGGAGAATTAGAAGCCGACGGAGCATTTGCCGGCGGATTTATCGGATATAACAGGCTGGTATCGCCGGGCGTGGACAAAGGAATCATACAGGCGTCAGCCAATGAGAGCATCCACCAGCTGGAGGCGGTGGCAGACCTGACTGCGCTGGCAGATCCCCAGGGACTGTTTGACAGAGTCTATCCCGCAGCGGATTCAGGCAGCGGATTGATCATCAGCGGCAATGGGGCCTCCGAGAGCCATACGAAGTTCGGCGGGATCACCGCAGGCATTCATGTGGGCGGCGTCCTGGGCTACAACGACCAGGGAACGACCCTGCTGGTAAGGAACATTGTCAATAAGACGCCGGTTACGGCCAGGGCAGCGGTGATCAATGAGAACGAGCAGCCTGGAAGAACCGACTATAACGGCCAGCCATTCCGCTATTCTTATGCCGGTGGCATCATCGGCAAAGTATACAGGAATACCACCATTGAAAACTGCAGGAATCAGGACGCAGGAAGCGTGGTATCCAGAGGCACATACACCGGAGGCCTGTGCGAGATCAATGATGGCATCGTAAAAGACTGCACAGTATCCAGCCTTGGTTCGGGAAGTATGGACTACGTGGGCGGAATCGCCGGGCTGAACAAATGGAGCATTCAATCTTGCAAGCTGGAACTGCGTACGATAACCGGAAGGAACTACGTAGGAGGAATCGCTGCCGAGAATTACGGGGCGATTACCGGAAGCAAGGTATCGGGCGGCACCGTGCGTACCTATGGAACTGCCGGAGTTGCCGGAGGAATCGCCGGATACAATTATGGCGGCGCATTGATCGATATATCGGATACCCTGAACATTGCCGTCAATGCCAATGGCCCTTACGTAGGAGGCATTGCAGGCTGGAATGAGGGAACGATCCGGCAGTCGTCAGATTTAAAGAATGGAGACAGAGGCACGGTATCTGGAAGCATCACTGGAAGCCAGTATGTGGGAGGAATCGTTGGAAATAGCAATGGCGCGATGGAAGGATTCTATAACAAGGCATCCGTGACTGCCAGATATGGCTACGCGGGAGGAATCGCGGGCATCGCGGCCGGCAATATCACCGACTGCTGGAACAAAGGGGCAGTCATAGCACAGCAGGAAGGAAATGCCGGGGGAATCGTCGCAAATAATAATTATGAGATCAGAAATTGCAGGAACTATGGAAGCGTGACCGCCCAGAACGGTATCTGCGGAGGAATCAGCGGAGTCAATGCCTCCACGATTGCCTCTTGTCAGGTAACCGCCCAGGGAGGGCTGGGCTATCTGGTCTTTGAGAGTAAGGAAAAGGCAGGCGGAGTCTGCGGCATCAATGAAGGAACCATAGACAGCACCGATGTATCTTACATCCAGCTGTATAATCTGGCTGGCAGCAAGCAGAGCATGTTAGGTGGAATTGCGGCAGAGAATAAAGGGACGATCACCAGCTGCAATGTGGGAAATGAATCCAATGAAGTCATCCTGAAGTCCATGTCCGCCCAGGTAGACATGGGAGGAATCGCAGGCGTTAACAGCGGCGAGATCCGCGGAACAGAAGGAACCTACAGCAAGGTGCGCGCAAAACTATCTTTTGCCAGCACAGAGCAAGCATATTTTGGCAATATGGGAGGCGTTGCAGGGAAGAATCTAAGCCATGTCTCCTGGTATGAGTTTAGCGGCAGCGTCAGCGGCACGGGCAACGATCCGCAGAATACGCCTACCTATGATCCAAATACGGATCAGGAATCGAACGGAGCCGTCATCTACGGATACGGCGGGATTGCGGGAGTCAACGGAGAGGATCAGGCGCTGAGCCAGGGAACCATTGAAGACTGCAAGGTAAGCGAAGCGAAGATTACCGGACTTGGAGACGCCAACAACGTGGCGAATGTAGGCGGAGTGGCCGGAGTCAACGGGCTTGGCGCGGACATTTCCAGGATCACGTTTGGCAGTGATACGAAATATGGCCTGAATTTTGACGGAATGACTGTTAAAAAGAAGGACAGCAAGGCAAGCGTCTATGTAGGCACCGGAGATTCCACCACGGCCTACGCCCATAGCGGCGGCGTGGCAGGCCTGAATAACGGAAGCATCTCCTTCATTGGCTATAGCCGTCAGGAAGCCGGGGATGGCCGGACGGATGCCAGCGACTTTGATCCGCAGATTGATGATACCAGCGTGATCGTGGAGAATTACCGCGGCCATGTGGGCGGCATTGCTGGATATAACCGCAAGTCCGGAAGAATCCAGAATGCGGCCACCGGAAAGGACTGGATCGTGTTCGCGCCGCAGAATGCCCAGGATAATGGGTGCGGAGGCATCATCGGATACCAGGCTGGTGAAAGCGGCCTTTCCTACTGCACGAACCGGGCCGCGGTGGAAAAGACTGCCAGCGGAAGCAATGGCGTTGGTGGCATGATTGGGCGTATGGAGTGCGCCACAAGCAAGAGTTATACCATACAGAACTGTAAGAATTACGGGAATATCTATGGACGCCGGAGAGTCGGCGGCATGATCGGCGTATGGAAATATTACGGCGGAACCCTGTCTGACTGCGTGAATTATGGAAAGATCACCACCAGCGACAACGATGGCCAGGGTGCCGGAGGAATGGTCGGCTGCCTGTATGACCTAAGGACTACATTTGGCTCCGTAACTATCACAAGATGTGCAAATCATGGCACCATCACTGGAGCCAGCAGTGGCGGAATGATTGGATTCGCCAGCCAGAAAGCGGCGGAAGTCCATCTCCGTAAATGCGTCAATACCGGGCTTCTTAGCGCCAATGGAAACAGCGGCGGGATGCTTGGCATCACTGGCAGCATCAGTGGCAATTCGACGATCATAGGCTGTAATAATTATGGCTTTGGGATAAACAGCTCAAAGATTGGCGGCATGGTTCCTACGAAGTTGGGAACGGCCATAACGATACAAGACTGCTTTGGCCTGGCAGACCTCGACTATCCGATCGCCCTGACATATAAGGCGGCGGACCAAGGGAGGAATTATTACCTGGGCCAGGATTCCGGCCAGGAAAATTCGGTATATTACGATAAGGACGGCAAAGTCACGACAGAAAAGCCGGAGAAGTTCTATGTGAAGTCGGTAGTGGCGGATGGAATCAATGAAGGACAGAATGCCAAGGGCGGCAATCTGTATAAGACAGTGATGAGAGCCGACGCTGCCGGGCTTAAGGACGCTAACCGGGCGTATTTCAGCAGTGATAAGGTAAAAGAGACCGGTACGGCGGCCACCTATGTATTTACATTTAATAGGGATATCGAATTATCTTCCCTGGATCTGTACTGGAACCGCAATGGAAATGATGGGCGCGTGCAGGACTATGAAGTCCTCTATAGCCGGTACACTTCGGGAGGAACGTTAAAGACATACCAGAAAGTAGAGAATAATAAGGATGCCGCTACCCACGCGGATGTGGCAAAGAATGAAAAGGAGCAGATCGCTGCCGGTACGGTGACTGCCAGACGCGTGGAGATAAGGATTACGAAGTCTTTGAATAATGGAGGAAGCAAGGTAAACGCCTGTCTGATCCGGGCTATCTTCCATGGCAATGTGGACGGCGTCGAGTATGCCAGCGGCCAGGGCGGAACGACGAATGGAACAAACTATACGCTGGATGAGGGACTGACTCGAACAGGAGCAGCATTTAGCGGCCTGCCTTTCGAGACGCTCACTCCCGCGGCGGCAGGAGGAGATACGCAGAAAGGCAACGGAACGATTGCGGTTCCTGTGCCTTATGGAGCAGGCTCGTACCGTCTGATTCAAGCCGGAACCAGCAGCGATCCGGTGCAGATCGGCGCGGCCGGCTTTGCGCTGAATCCCCTCGCCGTCTTTGGGGGAACCGCCAATGTGAAGACGGATGAAAGCCTTCGCGCTGCTTCAGACCAGGAGGATAATATCCGCTATCAAGTATATGAGAAGGATAATCCATACTTTGCCACGGATGTGGCAGTGGATGGAACCATTCCGGCCATACCGGAAGGCTTAAAGATAGAAGGTCAGACGGCTACATGGGACCCGTCAGAACATGCGTCCTACTACCAGTATGAGATATCCTACTATGACAAGGATGGCAATCTGCTGGGCGATGTGGCAAGAGACATTATCTATGATACCTCGACGGCAGTCCCGCTTACCAGCGTGGGCGGCATCAAGGTGGCGAAAGCGTCTATCCGGGTGCGGGCAGGTACAGACGTGCTGGGAGTGGACGGAATCGTCCATGCATCATGGTCTGATTTCTCGGAACTTGCAGAAAAAGAGATAAAAGATACGCTGCCAATCCCGCAGTATCATCTGGAATTGGCGGTCAAAGCGGTCGGTGATGAGAAGAAACTGGTATACCAGTCCTATCTGGATAACCAGTGGGAATACCGCCAATTCCTGGCGGATCATGGAGTGGCATCTGATGCCATAGAAGCCGAACTTATGAAGATACAGATTCAGATAAAGGCAGATGGCAAACCCCTAGACGACCTAGCCTTCAATGCGTCTGTTGGAAGATCTGCCGGATATTATGGCGGCGCGGACGGCAACGCAATGTTCTCAGCGGTCGCCACCGCATCCGGATATGAGGCTAGCGGCGAGAAACTGCGGGAGTCTGTGGCATTGACGCATGGCAAGTATGACTCAGAAAAAAAAGATAAGATTGCGCTGGTGGTGCTGGCCAACGGCGAGACGCCAACGGATGTATCCAAGGATGTAGGATTCCACGGAGCGACAGCAGACACGCTGAACTATCAGGTACGTATGAAATACAATATCAACAGCTCGTTCTATATGCGCTCAGAACTGACGGCAGTGGATGTGCAGCTTGGAGTGCCCGTGGCGGTTGCGTCTTCGGAACTGAGAGTATCCGACACCACGCAGGATTATATCCCGACGGCTTTAAGTTCGCTTCCGGAGGATTTGATGTCCGGGGAGTCCTACAGCGATCTGATGGTACGAAGTTATCCGTCCATGATGTCCAACAATATTGTCTATAACGGACATACGGTAGATGTATCAGAGTATCGAAGGGATAATGCGGCCGGAGTGGAAAAGGAAGTGCTGCAGCAGTTCTACGTTACCGAAGACAATCAAGTCACGATGGATGCGTCGGGCGGCCGCAAGCTGATTGATGCTGGCGAACTGGCTTCTGGCTTCGTCATTGAACGTGCTGCGGATGGCACATACACCTTGTACTATAATGCCCTGCTTGACTATAACCAGTCTGTCAAGAAGCATTCCTATGACAAGGAAAATGCCACGGCAATGATGAGCCAGGTCTACTACTACCAGATTCCATCGGACAGAAAGACCCACAACGCTCCTGTCATCCATGTAAATGATCATAAAAAGGCAGGCGAGGACGGCAATCCCAACGAAGATTCCATGATGATCTATTGGGATCTGAAAGAGTATAAGGATGAGGACGGAAAGACCAATTACAAGGCCGGTGCAGTCTATGACTATACGGTGGCCGGCACGACGGCCGATGGCGCGCAGATACAGATCGCGTCGGGCATCTACACGACAGAAGACGGCAAGGACAACGAACTGATCCTGCCGACAGACAACTGGAATTATACCAGCATCCGGATCGCCGTCAGCCGCAGGGGAGAGATGGACAGCAACGGCATCACCACCGTATTCCCGGCTGGAAGCGTATGGGAGAGCTCGCTGAAACTGTGCCTGTCCCAGATTACCAAACCGGAACTGTTCCTGCATAAGGAAGGAGACGAAGTCCAGAAGAACTCGCTGGTCTATGACGTGACCTGGGACAGTGTCCCGGAAGCGGAGCAGCCGGAACTTGGAGGCTACGAGGTGACGGTGGAAGGCGGCAAGGATGAAGCAGCCGTGACTCAGAACTACCAGAGCGAAGAAAAATACAAGGATGCCCTGGAACGGACAGAGCGCCTCTATGGAGGCAAAGAAGGCGTAGATGTCACAGACGACAGCGCCAATGGAAGCATGATATATGAATGGAGCCAGGAGGCAGCGGCAGGAACGGTGAAGAAGCGAATGGAGATTGCCTTCGGCAGATCCGGGGATGAATATTTCATTGCCAAGAAGCTGACCTGCGTATGGAACTTCCCTGTCGGGGAAGATATCAGCCAGGAGCGTATTACCAGGATGATCGACCTGAATGATTATGAGCGGGGAGATACCCTGGCTGTCAGGGTAAATGCTCTGGCGGCGGAGAATGCCCGGACTTACCGGGACGGCCCGGACGGAGTAGAGACCGAAATGGTGCTGCCAAGCAGGCTGGATGTTCCGGATGTATCCTGGATGGGTACGAATCTTCCATATGCCGAAGATCAGTTTGTTACGCTTGATCAGTTAAGCGATGGCATAGCTCTTTCCTACAAGCCGCAGAATGTAAGCAGCGAGACGCAGGGCAGATACCAGATTGCCGTTGCGGTCTACGACGCGCAGGAGGCAGAAGATACTTCGATCAAGTACGCTGGAGACGCGCAGGGTGACGGATACTGGAACAGCGGGGCAATTGCAACGCTCCTTAGCAAGGACGCGTCTACGGAGATGGACGGAAATCTGTCAGAGGCAGGCTATGTATTGAAGGATATCCCGGCAGACTATGCCGGAAAGTGGCTGAAGATTGCCATGAGAAGCATTTCTGACAGCAATGTAAGCTCCTACTGGTCCGATGAAGACGAGACGGTGGATGGAACCGTGAATTACAAGTGGATTCAGATTCCAAGAGTACAGGTAGAGGCGCCTTCGCTTACGCAGGGCACGGATACCCTGTATTACGACGACGAAGGCCAGTATACGGATGACAAGACGGATACATCCCTGGCAGTAGAGCAGACACGCCTGTCTTATGACGCGCCAGGCTGGACGGACCACTACCAGATCCAGCTGATCCGCAGAGGAGGCAGCGAAGTCGAGATCACGCCAGAGTATGCGTATACCGCGCAGTACCTGGATTGGATCTATCTGGAGAATGCAGGAGACGGAGGCTATCACGTATTCTATGCTTCCAGCGATCCGGCATTTGACCCGAGGCCATACCGCGAGGCGGTTACGCCCGAGACTCCAGTATCAGAACTGGATGAAGCCGCGGTGTACTTGGGAACCATCGGAGGCGGAAGCGGCTATAATAGAATTATGCTGCCATATACAGGAATGGTGGCAGAGAGCGCGGACGTGAATCCGAACATGGTAGCCACAGTCTCCTATCTACTGCTGGAACAGACGCAGGATGGCCAGACATTCACAGTCCAGCTGCCGGATGCCGAGAAGGTTGGCGGGGAAGACAGTTTCGGAAAAGAGAATGACTTATTTACCAGCCAAATCTCCGTACAAGGCCGGATTGCGGAAGGAAACCGGCTACGCTATGAAGACTCCAAGGTTGCGGACTGGTTCCGTAAAAATGACGGAACCGCCCAGACGGTAGAGCTGGATGGGTACGCAGAAGCGCCCCAGAATATGAACCCGGTTATGGAGTCATCAGACAGGGAAGGAATTGCCTATGAACTAAAGACGGGCGCAAGAAACTGGCTTGTATACCAGATTGAAGCGCAAGATGGCGCAGGCAATGTGATCCAGAGAGGCTATGTGAGCGCCTACGGCTATGGAACGAATGGCAGCGATATTGATACAGTAGCCTTGCTTGCCAGGGATATGTACGCCAATCCACAAGGGGCAAAGATCCGGGTGAGGGCGGCGGCCATCCTGGAAGGCAAAAATGAGGAGACGATCAAGCAGGGAGGCCTGAGCCAGTGGACGGATTGGCTGGAATATTCGCCGCTTCCAGAACTGGCAGATCCGCAGCAGTTAAATGATCCATCCGCTGATAGCGGGGAAGACGGAGACGGCGGAGCGTCAGATGCGGGCAGCCCGTCTGTGCCTATGGCGGCGCAGACCTGGGAACAGGACAATCCGGCAGCTATCTATCAGATCTGGATTGGCGGCCAGGCGTTCGAGACATCAGCCTATGGAGAGGGCAGGCATGTACTGGCAACCCTTTCCGCCAACGAAGATCCATCGATCATGGCGCAGGCAGTATTGGAAGTCACAAATGCGGGCGGATGGATGAGCTATACGCTGCAAGTGCCTGAGCAGTCCGCTATAGTCAGTGTAAATGGGCAGAATGTAGCAGTTACGTTTAACAGCAGCGTAGAGATCGTGAAGATAAACTAGACAAGAAAGCAATCATGCTAAGAAGAGATTGATAAAAAGAAGGGATACCGGTAATGAAGAAAAAGGCGTTAAAACAAAAAGAGGGCTCAGCCCTCCTGATAGCAATCGTGATTATGATGGTATTGACGATGTTAACCCTTGCCCTGCTGCTGGTATCCTATTCCTTATTTGCCACAGCCAATAAGCAGCAGGGAATGGAGCAGTGCAAGGAGATGGCCCAGAGCCTGAGCAGGGAGCTGGAGGAAGAGATTACAGGCACGGATGTGGATTTTTCCACTTACGATGAGATGAAAACTGCCTATGAGGCGGGAGAAAGCCCTCTGTGGTTCTACCTGCGCTTCAACCTGTGGCAGTCCGACTGGCCTTATTATAATGAAGAAGAGCGAGGTCACACGGCGGCATATGCGTACCGGTACTTTGACATTAATACCGGGACAGGAAAAGAAGCGGTAGCGGATGCCTTAGATGATATTTCCGTGAAAATGTACTGGGAAGGCGAGAACGACGCGGAAAAGGAGGACACCTCCTTTGTCGTTCAAGTGACTTGTCAGAAAGGAAAGTTAAAGAGCATCATTACCTCCACCTATGAACTGACCATCGATGAAAACCCGGCAAACTATGGGGGAGCGGGGGAAGAGATGCTGGATGGGAAGCACCTGATCCAGACTGGCGAGAAGTGGACATTCTCGCTGGCCCAGAGAGAATAGGAAGGAGGGACTGGCATGAGAAAGAAGAAGCAGGACAGAAGATGGCGCAATGCCGGAACTTCCATGGTAGAGGTTATGATCGCTTTTCTGATCGTCATGCTGCTGATGGCGATGTTTACCAAGGTCGTGACCACCTCCATCAGCCTTTTGAACCGTTCCAAGTCAACGATTGAAAAGACTGAGGCATTTGACGAGAAGTACTACCAGACAGAAGAGAGAAAGAAACGCAAAGTTGTAAGCGAGGACATTTCCCTGGTACTGGACAAGGAAAAGACGAGTACTAATAATACGAAGGTCAGGGATCTGACCATCGCGCTTCCGAAAGGGAAGATACAAAAGTATGATGACGCGGGCGGTACGAAGATGAGCAGATATACTGTCTATGTGGAGCCGGAAGAACCAGAGGACGGTCCAGAGGAAGAGACCGATTAGAAACAGATCGATTAAAAACAGGAGCAGTTGATATGATGGGGCATAAGAATGGCAGATAAAGACAATTGCATACTTTAAGAAGCCTGCTTAGAGGCAGGAAGGGTGCCACTTTGGTGGAACTTGTGATTACCTTTGCCTTGATCGGCTTGTTTGCCGCGGGAACCTGCCAGATTATCTCCACATCCATCAAAGTATATCATCAAGTCAGAGGACTGAATAATGCCCGCCAGGTATCCGATACCCTGCTGGAAAAGATTACAGGAGAGATAGAAGGGGCACAGGTAGGCGTGCAGTATGAAGAGGCAGGGGAGGACAATGACGGAGTCACGCTGTGGATTAAGGACGCAGGCGCGACCATCGACCTGTACGACCGCACGGGAAGCCACATCTATATTACCAGCAAGGATCAGAAGATGGTGATCCACTACTATCCGGTTATGTATGATGTGGAAAACGAGACGGGAACTTCGACTAAAGAGACGGTTTACAAGGAGGTGGACTGGAGCTTTGATGAAGGCGTGTACATGGGATTTAAGATCAGCAGCCTTAAGTTTGCCCGTGCAGACCAATCCCTGTATCCTGAGAATGTGATCCGGGTAGATATGGATCTGACAGGCGGCGGCTATGGAACCTTCCATTCCACCAGATATGTGGAGTGCTACAACTTCGTGACGGATCAGGATTTTGATAAGATCAAGGATGACAGCGAGGGCGGCGGAGGCGGCGAAGTGCCGGACCCGGACACGCCGGGAGGCGACGATGATGATAAGAAGGAAGAAGGATTTATTACCGTTGATAAGGACGATAATATTTCATTCGAGGCCAATAGCCCTTCCTTTGAAGAACTGCGCGAAGAAGCAAAGAACAGTGGAGAGAAGGTCAAGGTTCCCAAGGGAATCTACGAGGAAGATGGCGTCTACTACATTATCCCGGTTGACAGGGAGATGGATGCCAACGAATTCAAAGGAAATCTGAACGCTTACTGTAACTCGGAAAGTAAGAATGGATATTGCTACAGGGTTGACGGCAGCAGGCTGTATACGGAAGCGGATATCAAACATTCCAACAAATCAGAATGGGCGCCGGGATGCGTGCCGGAAGAGGGAAATATCATTCGGTATGGCGGAAGGTACTATCTCCTTACCAGCCATAATGGCAAAGAGCCTCCGGCGAATCCGCCGGAAAACCCGGATTCCTGGTTTGACATTACGGATTTTGTAAATGAATCAAAATAGGACTGAAAAGGCAGAGCGCACGCTCTGCCTTTTCAGTCTTTGCATGGCAAAAAAAGCGGTTTCGTGGTAAGATGTATCCAATAAGCATAATAAGGAGGACTGCCTATGGAGTCGGCCATTGTGATCGCGGGCCTGATCTGCGTATTCATTGTCGGAAGCGTGTATGCAAGACGGGAGAGGATAAGGAGAGCCTATCGGATTGTCAGGAAGAAATTTGGACAAGAGCCAGATCCAGCAGATTTTGATTATAAAGAGATATCCATGTACTGGAACGCGGTCAGGGAGGAGGCCTTGCATCCTCTGGATGACCTTACGTGGGGCGATCTGGATATGAGCCGGATCTACGAGCGCATGAACCAATGCCAGTCTTTTGCAGGGGAGCAGTACCTCTATGCGCTGTTAAGGGACGTATCCCAGGATATGGCTTCGCTCGAGAAGATAGAAGAGAAGATGTGCTACCTGGAAGAGAACGAGAGGGAAAGGGAAGAAGTTCAGGTCAAACTGATGGCGCTCGGAAAAAGGGACAGCAGTTATTATCTGCCGCAAGTCCTGAATGAGATCGAGGATTTCCAGATTGGCCATGGCTGGTTCTACCGGCTAATGCAGGCGCTTCTTTTCCTCTCTCTGGCTGGGGCGGTCATTCTTAGAAATGTATATGGAATGACGGCATTTGGCATGATATTCATATGTAATCTGTGCATTTATGCGGTTATGAAGCAGAAGTATGAGATTCACCTGGAACTGATGGAGAGCGTCCGGGGGCTGATCTATACGGGGCGAGAGTTGACAAAAGGAACCAGCGGCGGTTATGAGAATCGATTTGGCGAGATATCGGCGCATGTGGCGCAGCTTGGCGAGACAGAGAAGCGGCTTCGAAAGGCCACGGTGCGCAGACAGGCCGGGATGCGGGGAGACGCGATGGAACTATTCGCAACCTAC
>JABLTT010013403.1_pt1 | contig 18106 bp, 17 predicted proteins | sample 7160061 | NCBI WGS metagenome assembly JABLTT01 (sample SAMN14651232, study PRJNA627086) | human gut metagenome | isolation source: feces | host: Homo sapiens
AAAATGTACCGCAAGGTCAGCTCAAAGGATCCCGAAAAAGTTTACATCAAAACGTTTGGAGGATTTGACCTGTATTACAAGGGAAAAGCAATTGATTTTTCAAATGCCAAGGCAAAAGAACTGCTGGCAGTTCTGGTAGACCAGGGCGGCAGAGAGGTCAGTTTGCGGGAGATGGCTCAGATCCTCTCAGACAGGGAAGAGGATGAAGCTGCCAAGCAGGCAGTTCATGTGGCATGGTCCAGACTCCGAAAGACTCTCAACAGCTATGGGCTGAGCGATATTGTAAGAAAAAGCCGCGGATTCTATGCACTGAACCGCAGCCGCATTCAGTGTGACTGCTGGGAGATGCTGGACGAGGGTGAGGATCGGTACTTTATGGGCGAGTATATGCCCGAGTATAGTTGGGCAGAAGTTACATTGTCATATCTGCTTCGGAAATTTGAGGAGATTGAGAACCGGAAAATGGGAGAAGCACAGAGCGGACAATGAAACGGATCCGATTAAAAAAGACTGCAGGAGAAAATACCTGCGGTCTTTTTTTGGAATAAAAGATAACAGAAATTTTAAGAAAAGGCTGTGTATTATTTATTATGTAACAAAATCCTGTACAAAAATAAAAACACCTTGAAAATGTAACAAAAATGCAGAAAATACGCATAACAATGCAAAACTGTAACGGTATTGATAAGATTTGTGGTGTATCTTATTAAAGGATAGTTAATAAAGATTAAATTTTTATTAAGAATACGATTAAAAGCGGGAGAGGTATTTAATGAGTCAGAGGGAAGTGCAAAAAGTATTTATAAAAACCTTTGGCGGGTTCGATGTATTTGTAGACGGGAAACAAGTCCATTTTTCCAGTGAAAAGGCAAAGGAAATGCTGGCGGTTCTGGTAGATAAAAGAGGAAGCAGCGTATCCTTATCACAGATGGCCTGGCTTCTGTATGAACAGTCACCGGAACAGACCGCCAAAAATAATCTTCGGGTGATTTATTACCGGCTGAAAAAAATACTGGAAAATAACGGGATTGGCGGCATTCTGATCAAAAAGAGAGGAAGCTTTGCGGTGGACGCCAGCAGCTTTACCTGTGACGTATACGAATTTGTGGAAGGGAATCCCACCTATGTCCCCTTGTTTCTGGGAAACTATATGTCCGGTTATGAGTGGGGGCAGGAGGTAGTGCCTTATTTAAACAACCTTTACTGTCAGTACTGTGAAACGCCTATGAACGGACTTTCCGATCAGGTTCATGAGACGATTCTCAGTCAGGGAAAAAAGGGCGGAAAGAGAAAATGATGGATCATCTGGAAATGATAGATATTCACGCTCATATTCTGCCGGGAATTGACGACGGAGCCAGAGACTGGGAGGAAACCGGCCGTCTGCTGGAGGCAGCCTGGGCGCAGGGAGTCCGCCATATCATCGCAACCCCCCATTTTTCCAGAAAGACGGACATGGAGCAATTGAAACAATTAAAAGCAGGCGCCCGGGAGCTGGCTCACAGAAAAGGGCTGGAACTTGAAATAAGCCTGGGACAGGAGCTGCGGTATTTTGAAGAACTGCCGCTGTATCTGGAACAGGGCAAAGCGCTCACACTGGCAGAAAGCAGATATGCTCTGGTGGAATTCAAACTGGGAGATGGATTTCAGACCATAAGACGGGCAGTCCGGGAGCTGGTTCAGTCCGGATTTATTCCCGTATTGGCTCACGCAGAGCGGTATCTTTGTCTTCGTGAAACAGGGAGAACCGAGGAGTTGGTTCAGAGCGGTGCCTGTCTGCAGGTCAATGCAGAAAGCCTGACAGGCGGTATATTTGACCGGACGGCAGCCTGGTGCCTGAAAGAAATTCAGAAGGGACGGATCCACTTTGCTGCCAGCGATATGCACCGGCCGGATACAAGGCCGCCCAGGCTGGAAGAGGCATTTAAAAAACTGTCAAAAAAGCGCGGCTGTCCGGATGCGGCCGCCATATTTGGGAAAAATCAGAGATATATTCTGGAAAACAAGGTACTGTAGCAAAACTATTATGAAAAGAAAAGGAAATGTTATACCATGGAAAAGAAGTTTGATGACAATGACGAGATGCAGATCGATCTGCTGGAACTGGCCTATGCTTTAAAAAAGAAGCTGTGGCTGATTGCTCTGGGACTGATCATAGGCACCTTTGGCGCGGGGCTATACAGCAAGATCCTGCTGACGCCCATTTATAAATCCACCGCAATGGTCTATGTACTTTCAAAGGAAACAACCCTTACCTCACTGGCAGACCTGCAGATTGGCAGCCAGCTTACCAAGGACTACAGCGTACTGGTAACCAGCCGCCCTGTATTAGAGCAGGTGATTGAAAAACAGCAGCTGGATATGAACGTGGATCAGCTAAAGAGCAAAATCAGCATTGGAAATCCGGCAGATACCCGTGTGCTTTCTATCACCATATCGGATACAGATCCGATCCGCGCCCAGGCGCTGGCAGAAGAGGTGGCAAAGACTTCTTCCGATTACATAGGCGATATTATGGAAATGGTTCCGCCCAAGATCATCGAGGAAGGCGTACCGGCAGAAAAACCAAGTTCGCCAAATGTGAAAAAGAATGCGGCTATGGGCGGTCTGGCAGCAGCCGTACTCATCAGCGGTATCATCTGTCTGGGAGTGATCATGGATGACACCATAAAGACAGAAGAAGATGTGGAGAAATATCTGGGACTTACCGTACTGGCTTCTATTCCGGATGTGGATGAAACCGGCAAATCAGAAAAAGAAAAGGGAAGAAAAAAGAAGGGAGCGGTGTAAAAAATGGAGATGAAACTGGAATTAAAAAATACGGAACGGAATGATTATTACTATGAAGAAGCCATTAAGACACTGCGTACCAATATTCAGTTCTGCGGCAGCAGCTTAAAAACCATTCTCTTTACAAGTACCGTATCGGGAGAGGGAAAAAGCGCTACTACAGTAGCCGTAGCTTCTTCTCTGGGAAGTATCGGGAAAAGGGTTCTTCTGGTAGATGCGGATATCCGCAAATCCGTACTGGTGAAGCGTCATGAAATCAGCGGCCGTCCTAACGGCCTGTCTCAGTATCTCAGCGGTCAGAAAAAGCTTGGGGAAGTTATTTACCATACAAATATGGAAAATGTGGACATGATCCTGGCAGGCCCCTATTCTCCAAATCCGGCAGAGCTGTTAGAGGATGAACTGTTCAAGGTCCTGCTGGAAAATGCAAGGGAATTGTATGATTACATCATGATTGATACCCCTCCTATGCTAAACCTTATTGACGGTGCGATCATCGCAAATCAGTGTGACGGAGCTGTGATTGTAGTAGAAAGCGGGGGCATCAGCTACCGTATGGCCCAGAAGGTAAAAGCCCAATTGGAGAAGAGCGGATGCCGGATCCTGGGGGCAGTCTTAAACCGGGTGGGAGGAGAGTACGGCTCAGGCTATTATAAGAAGTATTACGGCAAATATTATAAGAAATATTACGGAAAATACGGTAAGTACGAGCGTTACGGATACGATTCCCCGAAAGAAAGAGAAAACATTGAAGAAAGCAGATAAGAAAAAGAGAGAATGGCTGGTTACAGCAGCTGTTATCCTTGTAATCCTGTTTGCAGCTGTTTCCTGGAATCTGTATCAGGAAAAAAAGCTGGCTGCCGCCGAGGCACAGCTCTGGCGAGAGCAGGCCGGGATATCACAGGAAGAGGGGAAAGCCGGATACGGGCAGGTACAAAACACCATCGAATACAAAGGAAAAACCTATCGCCGGAATACCTATGTAAAAGCCATTCTGTGCATGGGGATTGACCGGAGAGAACCTCTGACAGAGACGAAAACAGCGGGAGCAGGGGGACAGTCCGACGGCATCTTTCTGGTCGCCCAGGACACGGCCAGAGACCGGGTGCAGGTTCTGGCCATACCAAGAGACACCATGACCCCCATTCCCCTTACGGATCTGAGCGGAAATATCCTGGGCTATGATACACAGCATCTCACACTGGCCTATGCCTATGGGGATGGAAGAGAAAAAAGCTGCCAGTTTATGTGCCAGGCGGTGACAGAGCTTCTGGACGGCCTTCAGATCGACGGATATATGGCGGTGAGCATGGGAGCGCTGAAGCCACTTAACGACGCGGTAGACGGCGTAACCGTAACCATAGACGATCCGGAGCTGGAAAAAAAAGATCCCGCCTTTAAGCCTGGAGCCTCTGTAACCCTTATGGGCGATCAGGCCGAAGCCTTCCTGCGCTACAGGGATACAGGAAAAAGCCAGAGTGCCGTAGCCCGTCTGGAGCGACAGAAGGGATACATTGCCGGTTATGCAGAGGCCGTGAAGAAAAAGGCCTCCCGAGAAGAGGGAGTTGCATTAAAGCTTCTGGAAACGGCAGCTCCCTATATGGTAACAAATCTCTCCAAGGATCAGTATCTGGATATGATGATGGCATTTATTGGAAGCAGCCAGCAGCTGGGGGGAGATGATATCCGCACACTTCCAGGAGAAGGAGTAGAAACAAGAATCTATGACGAATACCATCCGGATCCGGAAGGAGTAACACAAATGGTTCTAGACCTGTTTTACAGGGTTGAAGAATAGAACAAATTTATCAGGAAAGGAAAGGTGAACGATCATGAAGAAAAAGGCAGTAGTTATTGCAATGGCGGCAGCTCTTGCAGTTTCTCAGTATGCAGCCGTATTTGCGGCAAACAGTCCGGGAACCGGAGTTGTGATTCCAAATGAGGACAGTGACGGTGATTATGACATCGGCGACCGCGTCGATCAGGTAACAGGCGGCTCTTCCTCAGCATCAGGCACAGGAAGCTCATCAGCTGCCACGCCGGGAGAACAGACCGCAGCCCAGATTACGGTTCCTACTGAAAACGGAACAGCCAGCCAGAGCGGCGGTCAGGCCGTAGTAGGCGATACAGGCATTGAGTTTGTACAGGGAAGCGAAAGTGCGGTAAGCGGGCTTCCGGAAGCAGTTGTATCCACTATCAATGCCATTAACACCGGAAGCAGTCTGGCAGAGGCCGGAACCGGTCTGGACTTAAGCGGCTACAATGCTCTGGTAGGAACAACCGCAGTTATGACCTATCAGGCCGGAACCAGAGTGGAAAAAACAGGAGCTACCAATATGCCCGTGTATGTCCCCAATCTGGTAGAGGGCCTGGGAACCGTACAGGTGCTCTTCTACAACAACATGACTTCCAAGTGGGAGCTGATTACGCCTACATCTGTGGATGTGGCAAATAAGACGATCCATGTGACCATCCCGAACTCGGGAACATTTTCGGTTATCTATAAGCGCTGACAGAGCGCGTAAGGATAATCTGCGCCGGTTCCCATGATTGTGGGGCCGGCGCAGTCACAAAACGCTGTTTTGAAAACACACAAAGGAAAAGGGGGACATATTAATGAAATCTGCAAGTATGAGAAAAATGATGGAATGTTTGATGGTTGTACTAATGGTATGGTCTGTATTTCAGATCAGAAGCTGTATTACATTACAGGACGTCCAGTATGCTCAGGACAGGATCCACTGGGATGTACTGGTATATGAACTGCTCTTTCTGGCGTCCGGTTTTGGTTTTGTGACAGCTATGGGGACAGGAATTTTAAAAAAGCACCACAGTGAGGAGTAATTGATTATGCTGATCCGGAACAATTCATTTTATATGCTGGCAGACGCCATTGCTGTGGTTGTATCATTTATACTTGCCCTGCTGGGCAGATTTGCTTCTCTGGATGCAGGGGACTTCCAGCTGGGAAACTGGTACGGCTGTATTTTGATGCTTTTTATTTACATTGTGGTTATTTTATTCTATCAGCCGGACCAGCCTATAATGAAGCGAAACCGATGGAATGAACTGAGAGTAGTCATCACGGATAACTTTTATATGGTTATGGTGCTGACACTTATTCTTTTTGCATTTAAACTTGGAGACAATTCGTCCCGCAAGTTTTACATATTATTTTTTCTTTTCAATACATTGACCATGTATCTGGGACGGCTCACGATTAAGACGGCGCTGTTTCGGTATTATGGAAAACAGGAAAACAGAAAGCGTCTGTTGATCTGCGCATCAGATACAAATGTATTGAAGGTAATGAATCAGGTAGTTAACGCAAGACTATACGACTATGATGTGTCTGCCATTGCGGTTATGCACATTCATGGAAAGATAGAGCTGAACCAGGTAGGGAGAAATGAAAACGGAAGCTATCTTTGGTCTGATTCAGACGGATTGACGGAATATCTGAAAAAACAGGTGGTAGACGAGGCTCTTTTAAGCCTTCCCACCATGCGACGTGAAAAACTGAATGATTTAATCCGCCGGTTGGAGGCATTGGGAATTGTTGTCCACGTTACGGTTAATACGTTTGGAATGACAGAAAAAGAGAAAGCAATCGAAAATTTTGGGTCTTACCGTGTGCTTACATACAGTCCAAGAATTTTTGAGCCTGCAGAACTGTTTTTAAAGCGTCTGATGGATATAGCAGGCGGTCTGGTGGGAATCATTTTCACCTGTATTTTATCTATTTTCGTTGTACCTGCCATATATCTGGAATCTCCCGGTCCCGTTATTTTTAAACAGACCAGGATTGGAAAGAATGGAAGACGTTTTTCCATTTACAAATTCCGCTCCATGTATATGGATGCGGAAGAACGTAAAAAAGAGCTTATGGCACAGAATCAGATGGACGGCCTTATGTTTAAAATGAAGGACGATCCCAGAATTACAAAGGTAGGAAAATTTATAAGAAAAACCAGTATCGACGAATTTCCACAGTTCTTTAACGTATTGAAGGGGGATATGAGTCTGGTGGGAACAAGACCGCCGACGCTGGATGAATTTATGCAGTATGAAGAACATCACAAGAGACGTTTAAGCTTAAAGCCAGGAATCACGGGAATGTGGCAGGTCAGCGGACGGAGTGAGATTCAGAATTTTGAGGATGTAGTGAAGTTGGATCTGGAATATATTGACAACTGGTCCATCTGGCTGGATATTAAAATCCTGCTTCAGACGGTTCTGGTTGTGTTGATGCATAGAGGGGCTGAGTAAAGAGAGTATGGAACGCTTTATGAAAAGTAATTTAGATATAGCAATGTTTGGACATAAGCGAATTCCTTCGAGAGAAGGAGGCATTGAAATTGTTGTAGAAGAATTGTGTACCAGGATGGTTAATAAAGGAAACCGGGTTACCTGTTATAACAGAGCCGGACACCATGTAAGCGGCGCTGAGTATGATACAAAAGCAGCAAAAGAGTATAAAGGGATTCGGCTGAAAAAGGTTCCGACAATTGAAAAAAAGGGACTCGCAGCAGTATCCTCCTCCTTTTTTGCAGCGATTTTTGCTGCTTTAGGGCATTATAATGTGGTACATATTCATGCAGAGGGACCAGCCTTTTTTTGCTGGATACCTAAATTGTTTCGGAAAAAAGTGATAGTAACAGTTCATGGACTTGACTGGTCGCGTGAAAAGTGGAAAAGTGGATTTGGCTCTAAATTTATTCGTCAAGGAGAACGAAATGCGGTAAAGTATGCAGATGAAATCATCGTTCTCAGTAAAGGTGTGCAGGATTATTTTGAAAAAACGTACGAACGTAAAACCTGTTTTATTCCGAATGGGATAGAACGTGCAGCTGTACGTCAACCGAAATTGATTACCGAAAAATTTGGTTTGACAAAGAATTCGTATATTCTTTTTTTAGGACGTCTTGTCCCTGAAAAAGGGATTCGTTATCTGATTGAGGCATTTAAGGCAGTTGAAACAGATAAAAAACTGGTAATCGCAGGAGGTGCTAGTGATACAGATGATTTTGAACAGGAATTGAAAAATCTTGCAGGAACTGATAAAAGAATCATATTTACTGGTTTTGTACAGGGAGGAGTATTGGAGGAATTGTATAGCAATGCCTATTTATATACACTCCCATCTGATTTGGAAGGAATGCCGCTTAGTGTGTTGGAAGCTATGAGTTATGGAAATTGCTGCCTGACATCGGATATTCCGGAATGCGCAGAAGTAGTTGAGGATAAAGCGTTTCTTTTCAAAAAATCGGACAAGAATGATTTGAGAAAAAAATTGCAGGATGCTTGTGATCATCCAGAAAAGGTAAAAAAGATGAAATTAGAAGCGGCTGATTTTATTTGCCAAAAATATAACTGGGATGATACTGTGAAACAGACACTGCAAATCTATATGAAATAGATTTTGTGAAGGAAAAAGTATATGAGAACGTTGATTATCAATAAATTTCTATATCCAAATGGTGGATCAGAAACCTACATATTTAAGCTTGGTGAGGCGCTGGAGCAGCACGGACACGAGGTTCAGTACTTCGGTATGGAGCACGAAGGCCGCTGCGTGGGCAACCGGGTCAATGCTTACACAAGTGACATGGACTTCCACGGTGGCAGCAAACTGAGCAAGCTGACCTACCCGATCAAGACCATCTACAGCAAGGAAGCACGGGTGCAGCTGAGAAAAGTTCTGGACGACTTCAAGCCGGATGTCTGTCACTTGAACAATTTTAACTACCAGCTGACACCTTCCATCATCCTGGAAATCGTGAAGTGGCGCAAGGAGACCGGAAGGGATTGTAAGATCATCTTCACGGCACATGACTACCAGCTGGTCTGCCCGAACCACATGCTGAACAATCCGAACACCCACCAGAACTGTGAGAAGTGTCTCGGCGGCCATTTCGTGAACTGCATGAAAGGTAAGTGCATCCATGGCTCCACGGCCAAGTCAGCCATTGGCATGATGGAAGCGGAATTCTGGAAGTGGAAGGGTACCTATAAGTACATTGATACCATGATCTGCTGCTCTGAGTTCATGAAGAGCAAGATGGACAGCAATCCTCTGTTTGCAACGAAGACCGTGGCGATGCACAACTTCATCGATAAGGTGGAGTGGAAAGAGACGCCGAAGAAGGATTATGTTCTCTACTTTGGCCGCTTCTCTGAGGAAAAGGGCATCGGCACACTCATCAAGGTCTGTAAGGAACTGCCGGATGTTCAGTTCATCTTCGCCGGCACCGGTCCTCTGGAAGAGACAGTAAATGGCATTAAGAACATCAAGAATGTTGGCTTCCAGAAAGGCGAGGCACTGGAAAAGCTCATCCGTGAGGCACGGTTCTCCATCTATCCGTCTGAGTGGTATGAGAACTGCCCGTTCTCCGTAATGGAATCCCAGATGTATGGCACACCGATACTGGGAGCGAACATTGGTGGTATCCCGGAGCTGATTCAGGTTGGTAAGACCGGCGAGCTGTTTGAAAGCGGCAATGGCGGAGATCTGAAGAAAAAGGTCGAGAAGCTTTGGGACGATAAGAAGCTGTGTGTGGAATATAGCAAGAACTGTAAGGATATCAGCTTCGATACCATTGATGAGTATTACGAGAAAATTATGAAGGTGTATGGTGGAGAGAATAAATAAGGATGAATGAAAGAAAAAGTGAAAATAATCATTATCCAGGGCTGGATGTAGTTCGTGTTATAGCAATAGCGGGCATTGTTCTAATGCATGTGCTTGCAAATGGAAATTACGGTCTAAGCGGATTTTTATTCGAAAAAATTATTGGAACTGCTGGCAATTTTACTATTCTGTTTATGATGGTAAGTGCTTTTGGAATGTGCTGTGGATATTATGAAAAATTCAAAACAGGAACAATTAATATAGAAACATTCTACAAACGCCGATATGAAAAACTATGGCCGTTCTTCGCATTGCTTTGCATTTTGGATTTGGTGATTTCGCCAAGTGCGAATAGTGTATATGAGATTTTCGCTAACCTTACAATGTTGCAGGGGTTACTGCCAAACCCACAGATTTCTGTTGTGGGAGTGAGTTGGACTTTGGCAGTGATATTTGTTTTTTACTTGTTATTTCCGTTTTTCTGCTTTTTGCTGTTTTCAAAGAAAAGAGCATGGTTAGGTTTTATTATTGCTGGAGCGTATAACATCCTTTGTCGAGTATATTTTTTTGATGAGCAGCATGTATTGGAAAATTTCATGGAGAGAGAAAACATCTTATACAGTGCAATATTCTTTATGGCAGGTGGCCTGATTTATCTTTATCGGGATGAACTGGGGCGGTTGAGAAATATTAGAATTGTTGCATTTGTGTTTCTCGCAATAACTGCCATTGCATATTATTTTTTGAATCAAAATGATTTGATTATGACTGTTTTTTCAGTGGCGATTATTATCTTTTCTATAATTGATAGCGGAAAACCAGGAGAAAACAAAATAGTCAAAAAACTGAGTTCTATTAGCTTTGAGGTTTATTTGAGCCACATGATGATTTACCGAGTTTTGGAGAGGCTGAAGATAAACCACATGTTTGGGTCGAACGCTATTTCATATGGCGTGACGGCTGTTTTAACACTTGCCGGAGCGACTTTTTTTTCTTGCATCACAAAAGTGGTACTAGAGAAATTTATTATATGTATGAAAGAGAGAATTAATCATGTCTGAAGAAAAAAAGTTAAATGGCACTGTCATCGTCACTTACCGCTGCAACGCTCGTTGCTCTATGTGCAACCGCTATAAAGCACCTTCCAAGCCGGAAGAGGAAATTAGTATCGAGACCATTAAGAAGCTGCCGAAGATGTACTTCACCAACATCACCGGTGGCGAGCCGTTTATCCGCACCGACCTGAAGGATATCGTGCGTGAACTGTACAAGAAATCTGACCGTATCGTTATTTCAACCAACGGTTTCTTTACCGACCGTATCGTTGACCTGTGTAAAGAGTTCCCGCAGATTGGTATTCGTATTTCTATCGAGGGTCTGGAGCAGACCAACAACGAAATACGCGGTCTGCAGAATGGTTATCAGCGTGGTTACGGCACGCTGAAGAAGCTGCGTGAGATGGGGATGAAGGATGTTGGCTTCGGTATGACCGTTCAGGATAAAAATGCTCCTGACCTAGTTCCGCTGTACAAGATCTCCGATGAGATGGGCATGGAGTTTGCTACCGCCTCCTTGCATAACAGCTTCTACTTCGTTGAGGCCAAGAACATCATCCACGACCGTCCGATGGTTGCAAAGAATTTCGAGAATCTGGTCAACGAACTGCTTCGCAGCAATAGCCCGAAAAAGTGGTTCCGTGCCTACTTTAACCATGGTCTTATCAACTACATCTACGGCCAGAAGCGTCTGCTGCCGTGCGACATGAGCTTTGATACCTTCTTCATCGACCCGTATGGCGATGTTATGCCTTGCAATGGTACCAAGGATAAAGAGGTCATGGGCAACCTGAACAATCAGACTTGGGATGAACTGTGGAATAGCCCGGAGGCTGAGAATGTTCGTACAAAGGTTCGCTGCTGCGACCGTGATTGCTGGATGATCGGTTCTGTTTCTCCGGCAATGCACAAGTATATCTGGAAGCCTGCTATCTGGGTTCTGATTCATAAGTTCAAGGCTCTGTTTACCAAGCATCCGTACAGCATGTACGAGTTGAAGATTTGTCGTGACTACCGTGATGGCAAAGTCACCAAAGAGGAACTGGATAAGTGCAGTACCTGTGATATGAACTGTGTGATCAACAATGGTCTGAGTGAAGCATCCAAGGAGCAGCTGAAGCATAAGACCGGCGAGGAAATCGTGGATGCTGATATCGCACAGCAGATGGAGAACAAATAAGGAAAACAATAACCATGATGATAACAGTTTTAACACCCACTTTTAATCGGGAGGGGGGAGTAGGGAATTACAAAGCCTTTGGGATTCTCTGCATAAATAAACTGTAAAAGATTTTAAGTGGATTGTAGTTGATGACGGAAGCGCGGATAGTACGAAAAATCTAATTACTCAGTTACAAGAAAAAGTGAATTTCCAATACGATATATCTATAAGAGCAACAGTGGAAAACATACTGCTTAAAGGAATTACCTTTTCCTGAATAGTCAAATGAGAAATTCCCTGGGGATGATTCTGATACATATTAATAAAGCCATTTACATCGGAAATTATCTTGAAGGCGGATTGACCAATAAATGTCGCAAGCATAATATTGCTTTGTCGGTTGGGTGTATGCATCGAGCAGAGGTATTCATGGAGCCAGACTTAAAGATTAGATATAGAATCAAGGGTAGGCTACAGTATATCGTATATGGAAGATTTGCTGGAGTCAAGGTTGTCCACTCGATTTGCAAATCAAGACATAAAATTCTTGCAATAGTGTACATACCGGGGGGATTGTTCTTACATCCCCCATGGAGTATGGCACAGTAATTCGGTTGATTAAGCATCTAAATGTCTTCTGTCAGCAGGTGAGGGGAGATATTTAATGAAAATACTAGTTATTAATCCGATTATGTACACATCAGAAACAAAAAATATAAAAAGAGCAACATCAATAAAAGATACAATGATGTATGACTTTTGTTTGGCATTCCATGAATTGGGGCATTCTGTAACGTTGGTTGGAGGAGAGCCATTCAAACCGACAAAAAGCGAAACATATCCGTTTGAGGTATTGTGGTGGGAATGCAAGTGTAAAAAAATCTGTATGCCGCATTGTTTGCCGTTTATGCCGGAGACATATCCGTATGTAAAACAACATCGTACAGAGTACGATTTAATTATCACAAGCGAAGTATTCTCACTGAATTCGTTGATGGCATATCGAGCAGCACCAGATAAAATGGTTATCTGGCACGAACTTGCAAAGCATAATGCCATTATGAAGAAAATTCCATCAAAGATATGGTATGGAGCTATAGCAAGAATTTTTATGCGAAATGCCAAGGTTGTTGCACGTTCAGTTGAGGCAAGGGATTTTGTGAAGAAATACTGCTTGAACACGGATGTAAATGTAATCGATCATGGCGTCAACCTTGATAAGTTTAAGGTGCTTACGGAAAAAGATAACAGTTTCGTGGTGTGTTCGCAACTGATTGAGCGAAAGAAAATCGATGGGATACTTGAAAAGTTTGCCAAGTATCTGAACCAGTACGATGCGACCTGCCGATTATACATTATAGGCGAAGGTGAGTTGAAAGAAAAACTTCAGAGAATGGTGCAGACTCTGGGAATTGGTTCAAATGTTGTCTTCACTGGAAAGATGACGCATGATGAGCTACTTCCAATTTTGTCTAAGTCAAAGGCATTGCTCGTCAATACGGTGAAAGACAACAATATGATTTCCATTGTAGAAGCAATTGCAGTTGGAACGCCTATTGTCACAACAGACGTTCCGCTAAATTCTACATATATTAAGGAATATCAACTTGGTATTGCAAAGAAGCAGTGGGATGAATCCGATTTGAATGATGTGGTTTCTAACAGTGAAATATATATTGAAAACTGCATGAAATACAGATACAAACTTTCTACAAAACAAAGGGTAGAACAGTTCTTGGAAGTTAAAAAATGATGTGATTATGGAGGATAAAATGTATTCAATAGCGTATGTTGTACCCTATTTTGGAAAGTTCCCAAAGGGGTTTCAATTCTGGCTGTTAAGCTGTAAGTGTAACCCATCGATTGACTGGCTGATTTTTACAGATGACAAAACGCCTTATGATTACCCGGAAAATGTGAAGGTTACATATTGGACGTTCGATCAGATGAAGAAAAAGGCTCAGGCAATTTATGATTTTCCGATTTTTCTGGAGCGCCCGTATAAGCTCTGCGATTTCAAGCCGGCGTATGGTGAGATTTTTGCAGACGAGCTGAAAGACTACGATTTCTGGGGACATTGTGATATAGATCTGGTTTGGGGGAATATCCGTAAGTTTTATACGGATGAAGTTCTTAGTCAATATGAAAAAGTTGGTTTTAATGGACACTCCAATCTCTATAAAAATACGCCTGAGGTGTGTGCTCGCTATAGAACACATGCTGATGGAAAAATGTACTACAGAGATGTTTACTCGGTTGATAAAGGGTTTGCCTTTGATGAACCGGGAATGGATGATATCTATGAAGCACTTCAAATTCCGGTCTATAAAAAAATTGACTTCGCAAACCTGCTGAAATATGATTACGGTTTCTTCCTTGACTGGGGTAAGGAAGAGGATGCGTACAAAAATGAACATCAGGTTTTTACATGGCACAATGGGACGCTTCTTCGCCATTACTTGGATCACGGTAAAATAATGGAAGAAGAGTATATGTACCTGCACTACTGGTGCCGCCCGACAACTTTTGCCATTAAAGAGTACGATGAACAAAAAGATTATCTGATTTATGCAGATACTACAACGGATAAGCCATTTGAACTGACTCCTGACTTGATTCTGAAAAGAAGCCGCCGCAGTAAAGTGAAATACTATGCGAAGGTACTGTGGTTTAATAGGAAGAAGATAACTTGGGAAAGAATCGTATTTAATGTAAAGGGAATGTTGAACTATAAGAAGTAAGGAGGCAGCGATAGGTGGGACTTTATAAAGTATATGATAAATTTCGTCGTTATTGGCGACAGATCCATATGCTGACGATCCGCGATGGATGGAAGAAGATGGCGTACATTAAAAAGCATGGTATGTTTGGTGCTGTAGGAGAAAACTGTTATTTTCAGTCGAATATACTGCCTGCAGAACCGTTCCTGGTCTATCTGCATGACAATGTGGCAATTTCGGCAGGAGTAAGAATTGTAACCCATAGTGCGCTGAATACGGTGTTTAATCATGAAGAAAAAACGGATCAGTATCTTTGCCGTTTCGGAAAAGTGGAAATTGGAAATAATGTGTATGTAGGTGCGGATGCAATTATCAATTATGGAGTTACAATCGGGGATAATTGTATCGTGGCTGCAGGAGCAATTGTTACGAAAGATGTTCCTTCGGGCAGTATTGTTGGAGGCGTTCCTGCACGGGTAATTGGAACTTATGAAAGTGCAAAAGAAAAAGCAAGGGCGTTTTCAGCTCCTTTCTTAGAAAAAGGACTGAAGGAACCCTGTACAGTAGAGGAAATGCTTCATGTCCAGTAATTTAACAACCTTAAAATGTAAACCTAAAAGGTATCTTTGGATTGATAATCTGAAAATGTTTGCGTGTTTGCTCGTTGTTATAGGACATCTCTATATGTCGATGATGGCAGGTGGCTGGATCAACGAGAACAATATCTTATATTGTTGGCCAATCCAAACGGTATATACATTCCATGTGCCTCTTTTTTTTGTTTGTAGTGGTTTTTTATATCAGACTACTGCTCCGAACGAATGGAATGTAAAAAAACACATAGGAAATATTAAGAAAAAAACCCTTGCATTGGGTGTTCCGTATGTGACTTTTTCAGCTATCACGCTTTTTCTGAAAAACGTATTCGCTACAGATGTAAACAATACAGCGCCCCCTTTTTTGAAAACACTCCTTATAGAACCGATTGCGCCATATTGGTATCTGTATACGCTGTTTTTGTTGTTTTGCTTGATTCCTCCGGCGATAGGAAAAGGGAAAAGAAAAATACTGGTCAGCATGGTTGTCATAGCGTGTTTCATTAAGGTCATCTATGTGGAGTGGCTTGCGGAGAAAGCCATCCCGGATTTGGTTGCGAAAGTGATGGCAAGTGCTGTTTGGTTTTGCATGGGAATGTTGATTACGGCAGCTCCATTTAAGAAAAGTAAATTAGCTGATGGGATAGCGGCTGGAATTATAATGTTGATATGCATTCTTTCTTACTTTGTCTATGGTACGCCAACCGACAATGCAAAAGTTCAATTTATTTTTGCCGGTATTTTTGTGCTTGTAATCACATACTTCTTTCAAAGCAAAGAGCAGTATAAGACAGCTGGATTGGTTAATCATAGCGCAAAGTATTTTATGCCCGTATATGTATTACATACAATTGTGGCGGCGGGCATTCGAACCGTGTTGTTGAAAATCGGTATCTCTTCAGGAGTTCTTCACTTTATGATTGGCTTTTGTGTAAGTGTTTTTGTGCCAGTAGTAATTTATATGATTGCCGAAAAGCAGTGGTGGCTATTATTTTGGTTTGAACCGATAAAGGCAATGAAACTAAAGAACCAGAAAAAAATCAAGGGTGGAAGATAATGAAGATAAAACAATTGATAAAAAAGAGTATAAGTCAAAGAACACTGTTTACAGATGTTTTTGGCTATTCGCTGACAAAGACTGGATTTGCAGATAAATACCTGGCGGGTCAGCTGACAATGTATAAATCCTATTCGTGTCTTAAAAAACATTTTGAAAATGATTTGAAACAAATCGAGGCTGAGCTTCCCAAAGAACAGAATTGTGATATGGCGGAGAAACAAGTTTGGATCTGCTGGCTGCAGGGAATGGAGAACGCACCTCAAATTGTTCAGGATTGTTATGCATCTGTCTGTTACTGGATGAAAGACTGGAAGATAACGGTTATTACTGCAGAAAATATGAACGAATATGTGCAATTCCCTGATTATATTGTTAGAAAATGGAAAGAGGGAATGATTAGTAATACACATCTATCTGATCTTTTGAGACTTGAGTTGCTTATTCGTTATGGTGGACTGTGGATTGACAGCACGACGTATATGACAGGCACTATTCCAGCCTATATTGATGATTCCAATTTCTTTGTATATAGAAATGGTTGGATGGACATGGAAATGATCAATATGGGTAGCTGGCTGATTTTCAGTAAGTACACAAATAATAAAATTCTTCTTGAAACACAAGGCCTACTCTATGCGTATTGGAAAAAATACAATTATATTAAGAACTACTTTTTGATGCATATATTTTTCCGTATGGTAACAGATGCGAATCCAGAATTATGGGAACAAGTTCCGGCAATAAATCACATTGATTCTCATTTGCTGATGCAGGAACTGCCAAAGCATTATGATGAAAATCGTTGTCAACAAATTATGCGGCTGACACCGATTCACAAACTAACATACAAGGTGGAAACTTCAAGTGAGGCAACTGCAGAGAAGTTGGGAGTGTTGTTTAAAAATAGGAGAGAACAGAATGATTCAATACAGTAATCGTGGCAAAGTGAAGATAAAAGATCTGATTTGGTACATTATAGTTGCCTTTCCACTGACATCAACAATAAAAGTGTATGTCGGACCAGTAAACTTGATTTTGACAATTCTGCTTTTTAGTCTGTTCTTCTATAATTATTACAGAACACAGATGTTCAGAAGTGAGTTGCTGCTCTGTTTTTATGCAGTACTCGGTGTTATGATGAATGTGGCAATTAATAGCTTCCATTTTTACAGCACAAATATGGTCTTCTATTTTCCATTCCTGATTTTATATTTCCTTTTCTTTATAAAGTATCAGGACGATTCCATAGAATTTATGGTAAATCATAAGCAGTATGTAGATGGAGTTATAGGGCTTTGGGTAATAGCAGTATTGATTTCATTGCCATTGTCAAGTAGTTACATTTATGAGGGCGAAACAAGAGGATTTGTTTCCTTTGCAGGAACGACTTTTCTGCTTTGTCCAATTGCTATTTATGTCTTTGCTTTATTGGCGGTACAGTATAATCTTTGGAACAAAAAGAGATATGTGGTTGCAATGCTTGTGCCTTCTTTATGTATTTTGCTAGGTACGACAAGAACGTATTTAGGAGTTTTAGCCTGTGCATGGATGCTATTTCTTTACACGCAAATTAAGAACAAGAGAATGTACCTTGCAGTAGTTGTGATAGCAGCAATAGTTTTAGTAGGGATTGTTTTGCTATCCCCAATAAAGCAAAAATTTATTGCAGCATCAAGCCGAACAGAAATAGGTATTGATCCATTGGCGGCATTTACAAGCGGAAGATCAACATTTTGGACATACGATATTATGACCATGATTAAAAATAATCCGATTAGAATTTTATTTGGTAATGGAGTCAATTATTTGTTTAAAATCAATTATGCACACTTTGGAAATCCACTATGGGCACATAATGATTTTATTCAGATTTTTAGTGATTATGGTTTATTGGGATTGTTAGTCTATCTGGGAATGTTTAGAACACTGTTTAAGAAAACATTCGACGGCATTAAAATAACAAAGATGGCTATGATGATGCTGGTCGCTATATGGGCATTCAATGCATTTTTTAACATGTTCTATACTTATTTTTGCGCAACACTTTCTTATCCGTTCTATTGCATGATTATTAAAATCGATGCAATTAAAC
>JABLTT010009125.1_pt1 | contig 18101 bp, 22 predicted proteins | sample 7160061 | NCBI WGS metagenome assembly JABLTT01 (sample SAMN14651232, study PRJNA627086) | human gut metagenome | isolation source: feces | host: Homo sapiens
AAGGTTGGATACAGCCGCAGCCGAATTTCACAGATAATCAAAGAATATTTGAAAGATTAACACAATTAACATAAAAGGAGTGATATAATTATAATAGAGCAACTAGAATAACTATAACAGTTGTTTTTCTTGCTTCCTCTTAACGTTTTGTTAGCTGGATGTCACGGCGGCGCCGCTGTGGCAACCAAGCTAAACAACGACGGAAGCTGTATTAAAGCTCCAAGTTTTTTGAACGTACTCGGGTGTCCTTCGGGCCCCGGGTCTTTTTATATGGACATTTAGCTCAGATGGTCAGAGCAGTCGGCTCATAACCGATCGGTCCGGGGTTCGATTCCCTGAGTGCCCATTCGGAGCTATAAAACAACAAAGCAGAGGAGGTGAGCCTTTATGGCGCTTACAGAGAAGCAAAAAAAATTTGCAGAGGAATATGTGCGGGACCTGAACGCCACAAGGGCTTACAAGGCTGCGTTTAGGGTAGAAAATTTTTACCTCTGTGCAAATCCAGAGGAGACCATACTTGACGCGTATGCAACATTGATATCCGAAGATTTAGCAGTTAGAAAATATGCAGCTTTACTCGTACTAAGAGTGCTAATAAGACCTGCTTTTTTGAGTGTTCTGTTAGACGAAGCTGTGTACCCATTTTCCCGAGATGACCCTCGGGTGAGAAAATGGACAGAGGTTGTCAAAGCCCGCGGCGAGTGTAAAAAATGTGGAGCAAATGACCAGTTAGAAGCCCATCACATAATATGTTGGGCGGATTTTCCTCTGGGGAGGATAGACCCAAGCAATGGAGAATGTCTTTGTGCCGCTTGCCACGCAAAGGAGCACAGAGGAGAAAAAGCAGAAAGACTTATTCGGTCAAAGTTAAAAAAGGGGGTGATTTTGTGGGAGGAAAGTTAAAGATCAGGACCCCCGAAATAATGGCCGAACTTTGGGAGGCATATAAGAGTGATTGTGATAATCAAAAGGTGCTTACCCACGATTTTAGCTCTAAAAATTCGGAGTTTGTCAGCGCAGAATTAAAAAGGGCAATTACCTACACAATCGAGGGCTTTTGCGTGTTTGCAGGCATTTCCAGGCAGGCTTTTTATGCAGATTATGCAACAAAGAAGCGGTTCATTGACATCGTCACGCGCATGAGAGAGGAATGTGAAGTGGACGCTCGAAAGAAATTTGAATTGCAGATGATACCTTCGCAGCTGGCAGGTTTGTGGATGAGCAAATATGGGTATACGACAAAGCAGGATACCCAAGTCTCCGGATCTCTTGAGACTGAGAAGACTAAGCTCGACGACCTCATTGAGCAGATGCGGGGTGGCAGCAAATGATCGAAAATAACCGCCTGCTGCTGTCCGAGAAATACAAGGCATTTCTGAGATGCAATGCCCCAGTGGAGTTCCTCGAGGGAACAACAGCAGCAGGAAAAACCACGGTCGGGCTGTTCAAGTTTATACTCAAATGCGCAGAGAGCCTAAAGAAACTGCATATTCTTGCAGCGGACGACACCGGAGCAGCAGAGAAGAATATCATTCAAAAGGACCTCGGAATCTTAGATGACTTCGGAGCCCTAACAGAGTACAAAGGAAATGGATCAGGGGAGTACAAAATGCCCCATATCCTCCTTCACACCAGCGCAGGTGATAGAATTATCTTCGTTGTCGGATATGGCAACAAGGCAAAGTGGAAGGACGCCCTAGGAGGTCAGTACGGATGCTTGTATATAGACGAGATCAACACCGCCGACATAGAGTTTGTCCGAGAGGCGTCAATGCGGTCTGACTACCTCATGGCCACCTTAAACCCAGACGATCCAAACCTAGACGTCTATAAAGAATATATTAACTGCTCAAGGCCTCTCCCGGAGTGGGAAGACGAAACACCGCAGGAGATCAAAGATGAACTAAAAGAAGAACCAAAATCCGGCTGGGTGCATTGGTTCTTTTCTTTTACACATAATCTTGGACTTTCCCAAGAAAAGCTGGATCGGATTATTCAGAACACCCCGAAGGGCACGAAAATCTGGAAGAACAAAATACAGGGATTACGAGGGAAAGCGACAGGCCTGATATTCTCGAACTTCGATCGCAAAGAGCACACCGTCCCTGCTGCCTGGGTAAAGCAGCAGATCACAGAAGGAAAGCTCCAGTTTAAGAAGTTCACAGCCGGTTTAGATACCTCTTATTCAACGAAGTCTCCGGACACAATCGCAATGATCTTCCAGGGGATCACGGTGGATCGAAGGTTGATTACTCTGTCGGAGGAGGTTTACAACAACGCGAGGCGCAAGGAACCACTCGCACCTTCGGACACTGCTGTCCGATTTATCGAATTTCTGGAGAGATGCCGCCAAGAATGGGGGTTTGCAAGGAATGTCTTTGTTGACAGCGCAGACCAGGCAACACAGACAGAACTCAGGAAGTACAAACGACTGCATGGCAGCATGTACTCCTTCGTGGACAGCTACAAAAAGGTCGAGATCCTGGACCGGATTAATCTCCAGGTCGGCTGGATTCAGCAGGGATGCTACTTGGTTGTGGATACCTGTACAGAGCATCTGTCCGAACTGGATAGGTACTCCTGGGATGAAGACAAAGACAAACCGGAGGATCGAAACGACCACACGATCAACGCGAATCAGTACGCCTGGATACCGTACCGGGGGATGATTGGCTATGAGGAGGATTAATCATGGAAGTAGTTAAATTGGTGCTTATGTGGATATTCCAGCTCGCCAGGCTGGGATTTATCTGTATCACATTGCTAACAGCGTTATCGATATTGACGGACTGGAAAAACAAAAGGTAAGGAGGTTGAAAAGTGGGATTTATTCAAAAAATGGGGGACGGCATACGGCGTGGACTCCGGAGCTGGCTAAACATCACTCCGAGCAACCCTTACGGCATCCAGATCAATGAGGTCATGGACTTTGAACTCTCTGCGATACGTAACCGCATCTGGTACCGGGGGGATGGGAATGAGCTGGAGCAGATGTACCAGCAGAATCCGGAGTATGCCGACCGTTTTAAATTCTGGTCCTGCCGATCCACACCGGGAATGGAGATTCGGAAGATCCACACCGGACTTCCGGGGATGATCGTTCGGATTTTGAACAGCATCGTGGTGGCGGATATGAATGACTTTCTGTTCGAGAGTCCGCAGCAGGCTCAGCTCTGGAAGGAGATTGAGAAGGAGAACAAGTTCCGAAAGAAGTTCGAGAAGAGCCTCAAAGAGGTCCTCTACATCGGTGATGGGGCGTATAAGATCACCGTGGATACCGGAATCAGTCCGTATCCGATTCTGGAGTGGTACCCGGGAGACCGCGTGGAGTATGTGTATCATAGGGATCGGATCAAAGAGGTTGTGTTTAAAACGCCATACGACTGTGAGCACCAGCAGTATGTCCTATACGAGCGCTATGGATACGGGTATATCACGAACGAACTGTACCGAGATACTCAGAAGGTGGCACTTGATGCGCTGGAGATCACGAAAGGGATTCAGGATTGGGCATTTGACCCGACCACGATCCTTGCTGTCCCTCTCCAGATCTATGAAAACACTAAGTTTGAGGGCCGAGGCGGCAGCATTTTTGACGGAAAGCTGGATTGCTTCGATGCCTTCGACGAGGCGTGGTCACAATGGATGGATGCCCTAAGAGCAGGACGGGCAAGAACCTATATTCCAGAGTCCTATATACCACGAGACCGGTATACAGGGGAATTTATGAAGCCGAACCCCTTCGACAACCGATTTATTCAGGGTGCGAATGACATGTCAGAGGGGGCAAAAAACGAGATCTCAACCGAGCAGCCGGACATCCCGCATGAGAGTTATCTGGCGAGCTATTGTACCGCTTTAGACCAGTGCCTCCAGGGGCTTATTTCTCCGAGCACTTTGGGCATCGACGTGAAGAAGCTCGACAATGCAGAGGCGCAGCGGGAGAAGGAGAAAGCGACGCTATACACCCGACAGGCAATCGTGGAGGCACTACAAGAGACCCTTCCGGATGTTGTGTCCGCTTGTATCAATGCCTTCAATCTTCTAAACGGGCGACCGGTCGAGGAAATAAAGGTTGACATCCCGTTTGGAGAGTATGCGAATCCTTCTTTCGAGAGCCTGATAGAAACCCTTGCGAAGGCCAGACCGGGATCTCCGATCATGAGCATCGAGGCCCAGGTCGAGGAACTTTACGGGGATAAGAAGGACGAGGATTGGAAGGACGATGAGGTTCAGCGGCTCAAGCAGGAAATTGGGATTGAGGTGATTGACGAGCCGAGCGTGGCAGGGTTGGACGGATTTCAGCAAAGCCTCGAAGAACCGGTGCAGAGGAAACCTGAGCCGGGAAGTACAGAGAAGCACCCCGAAGGCGAAGAGCCAGAGGAACCAGAGCCTATTCCCCCGAGTGGCAAGCAAAAGAAGAAAGGTGAATAGTCATGCCGGAGCAAAAACCAGACGAGGGGTATAACCTGCGGAGGATCTTCGAGGAATTGGAGCTCGAGCTGGTCAAGAGTCTGCGGCGGAACCTATCCCGGCACGAAGCAGAGGAGAAAAAAGAGGGGTTCCGCTGGGAGATGTGGCAAAGAGCAAAGCTTCGCAACCTCCGTAGATATCAGAAAGAAAATCGGGAAATCGTTGGGAAGATACGTCCGGAAGTACGAAGAACAGTAAACCGGGCGATTCGAGAGAGTTATCAGGACGGACAGAACATGTTTACACGAGCCTGGAACCGGATTAAGCAGCTTTTCAGAAAGAAACAGCCCGGTGTACGATTTCCGGAAGGTCCCTCGGAGAAAGGACTGGATACTCCAGCGGCTCAGGAGACCGCCTTTTTCGGGATCAACAATAAAAAAGTCAGGGCCTTGCAGGAATCGGTCCAAAACGATCTCGATAGGGCGGAGTCTGCTGTCCTGCGACGTATGGACGACGTGTATCGAAGGACCGTCTACTCCGAGCAGATTAAGCTCGCTGTGGGCGGGAAAACGCTGGATCAGGCAATCGACGAGGCGACGAAGCAGTTTCTCCAGAAAGGGATCGACTGTATCGAGTATAAGAACGGGAACCGGGTGAACATTGCGAGTTATGCAGAGATGGCCCTTCGGACTGCATCTCACAGAGCTACGCTACTCGGAGAGGGGAAGAAGCGGGACGAACTCGGGATCCACACGGTTGTGGTATCTGCTCATGCAAATACCTGCCCTTTGTGTGCCCCGTGGCAGGGAAAAGTCTTGGTGGACGATGTATTTAGTAGCGGCACGAAAGAGGAGGCCGATCAACTTGGTTATCCGCTGCTGTCAGAGGCGATCAAAGCAGGATTGTTACATCCAAACTGCCGTCATACGATTGCGACGTACTTCCCGGGCATTACACCGATCCCGGAGATCCCCGATGAGGAAAAATCTCTGAAAACTTATGAAGCAGAGCAGAAACAGAGAGCTATCGAGCGCCGGATCAAGAAGTGGAAACGGATCGCAGAGGGGACCGTGGATGCGAAGAATCGCACGTATGCGCAGCAGAAAATCAGGGATGCCCAACAAGAGATGCGGGATCACCTCACAAAGCACCCAGAACTGCGGCGGAACTATTCAAGGGAAAAAACGAGAGAAATTCCGAGCGGGGTATCGGATTCTATGTTGAGACGTAGTATAATAGAGACAGAGCTTCGGAAAGTCGGTGTAAAAGGAGAGATCCACACGACACCGAAACAGATAGACGTAGAGAGCCTGTCCTTTGATGACGCCCACGTCAACGCTCAGCGGCAGCACGGAGTGTCCGAGGCAGAGGCGAAAGAGTTTATTCGGTCTGCACGGGGATCTGTGACCGTGTGGAAGGGACAGTATGAGCGATACTACTCCGATCAGGGAGTAGCCTATGTGGATCTGAAAAATAATCTAATCCGTACCGCGTTTAAACCGGAGGAGTTCTCCGAAAACGTAGAAAAGATTTTGGAGGTGTTGAAAAAATATGAGTGACATATTTAAATGCCCACTGCTGGGGCGGGAAATTGCAGCAGGGGAGTGCTTCGACATCCACATGGTTATAGAGGATGGAGCACCGGAGTGGACGGCACCAGAGGGAGCCACAGACCACCCGGACTATAAGCGGATATGCAGAGCATGCCCGAACCATAGAGAGTAGGACCACCAGTCAAGTTTTGGCCGGTGGTCTTTTTATGCCCAAAAACAGGAGGATTGGATATGAAGTACAGAAAGAAGCCTGTCGTTGTTGAGGCTTTTCAGCTCACAAACTATGTAGACATGGTGGCCCCAGACTGGTTCACCGAAGCCGTAAATAAGGAGGACGTATTTATAGACCGGGGTATCGTAGATGGAGTCGCCAGAATCTACGGGTGTACTGTTACGACTCTTGAAGGCCGGATGCAAGCAAAACTTGGAGATTACATCATTCGGGGCGTAAATGGGGAGTTGTACCCCTGCAAGCCCGAAATTTTTGAAAAGACATACGAGAAAGAAGGAGGTGAGACTGTGGGTTGTAGAAAAGGCGGAAAGAAAGGCGGACGCAAGTGGAGGAGGTGATCCTTTATATCTCCCTTTAAGGCGCGGGGTTATGCGTCTTCTTTTTGTGCCCGAAGGCTTAAAACTACCCGGAGACACCGGGATACTAACTGTTACGGGAGACACCCACAGAACTGTGAAATCAAGAGAGACACTCTTAAAACTGTGAAAGGAGCAAACAATGAGGAACACGATTCCAATGAATTTACAATTTTTTGCAGAGCCCGGAGGCGATCCGGCAGGGACAGAACCAGCAGTAGGGGCAGCGGCTCAAACAGGACAGCAGTCTGTTGACTTCGACTATGAGAAATTAGCGGAGATCGTAGCAGGGAAGCAATCCACCACCGTTGATTCCGTACTAAAGGGGTATTTTAAACAGCATGGTCTAAGCAAAGAGGAAATGAGTCAGGCTATTACGGCATTTAAGGAGCAACAGAAAGCACAGCAGCCGGACGTTGAGGGATTGCAGACTCAAGCGGCTGAGGCTACGCGGATGGCACAGAAAGCACAGGTGGAGAGCAAAGCTACACTTACAGCCGTAGAAATCGGTATTGACGCAAAGTCAATCCCTTACGTACTCAAGCTCGCAGACTTTAGCCAGGCAGTCGGGGCAGAGGGGGAGATTAAAGAAAGTGCAGTAAAGGCAGCACTAGAAAAAGTGCTGGAGGACGTTCCTGCACTGAAACCGAACCCGGCGGGTCAAACTGGCTTCGTCCAGGTTGGGACCGGCGGAGGTAACAAGGAAACAACAAATAACGACGACGCCTTAAAGGCAGCGTTTGGATTATAGAAAGGATGTAAATATGGCAGTTTACGAATACGCAGAGGCGTTTACAAACCTCTTGCAGCAGAAATATGCAAAGGACTCATGCTCCGATGCACTTACAAAAAGTAACCAGGGAGTGAAGTTCATTAATGCGAAAACGATCAAGCTCCCCCGGATGACAGTATCCGGATATAAAGACCATACCAGAACCCCAGGATTCAATGCTGGCACAATGAGTAATGACTATGAGGCAAAGGTACTGGCACACGACAGGGATATCGAGTTCTGGGTGGACCCGATGGACATCGACGAAACGAATTTGACTCTTTCCGTAGCAAACATTCAGAACACCTTTGAGACAGAGCAAGCGATCCCGGAAAAGGATTCCTACCGATTCTCAAAATTATACAGCGAGCTTACCACTTTCTCCGGAAAGATCAACACGGACACTATCACTGCAGCAAACTTCCTTGAGGCTTTTGACACGGAAATGTCCTACATGGATGAGGCTGGGGTACCAGAGGAAGGGCGTATTTTATATGTCACTCCAACAATGAAGAAGACTGTAAAAGAGGCAGAGGGACTCCAGAGGGTCATGTCTGTGACCACCCCGTCTACAATTAACCGTAACGTTCACAGCCTGGATGACGTAACGATTAAGATGGTTCCAGCTTCTCGTATGAAGACGAAGTACAATTTTACGGATGGGTGCAAGGCTGCGGGCGACGCAAAACAGATCAACTTCATACTGATTCACACCTCCTGCGTTGTGTGCCGCGATAAGTACAGCTACATTAAGCTATTTACTCCGGGAACAGATTCCAGGACCGCAGACGGGTATCTGTACCAGAACAGGAATTACGGAGACCTTTTCCTACTCGAGAAGAAGGTTGAAGGCTGTGTAATCAACGCTGAAGCCGCAGAGGCATAAGGAGGGTATCTATGATAGCAGTAAAAGGAAATAAAGAATATACGATTGAGCAGAGTCAGCAGAAGTTTTATCAGGATTCTGGGTATGACATTAAAAATGATTCCGGGAAGGTTGTTGCATACGGGAAAGGTAAAACCGTGCCGTATGAAGACTATATGAAAGTAGTGAAAGAACTGGAAGACTTAAAACCTAAAAAAGGAGCGAAAAAAGGAGGCGAGTAGATGTCCTACAAACCTTATGTAACAGCGGACTATTATACAAATGTATATAAAGGCAGTACCATGCCGGAGAAAGACCTGGAAAAGGCACTCCGGCAGGCCAGCAGGCACGTGGACTCCCTGACTTACAACCGGATTGTAGGTCAGGGCTTTTCTAGCCTTACAGAGTTCCAGCACGATGTGATACAGGAGGTTGTCTGTCAGCAGGCCGATTTTGAATATGAAAACGCAGACGAAATCGGTACGATCCTGTCTGGATACAGCATTAATGGTGTGTCGGCGCAGTTTGGAAGCTCCTGGAATGTCTTCACCGAGAAAGGCGTCGCCATGAAGCGCGATGTGTACGCTTTGCTATCTCAGACAGGTCTGTGCTGCCGGTTAGCGAGGTGAGGCGATGAAGTACCCATGCTTAGTGCCGAAACGGCTCTGTAAAGTACCGATCCATGTTCGGATCATCCAGGAAGGTCTCAGCGAGGACGGTGGGCCTATGCCACCAGCGTTTGAGGCAGATCTGAAATGCAACTATCAGGATACTGCAAAAACTGTTCTGACAGCGGATGGAAAACAAGTGCAGCTAACCGGGATTGCTATGTTTCCGGGGGACATTGCGCCAGATCTTCCAACCCTGAGCGGGGGAAAGGCCACTGTCTGCGGAGCCACTCGAATGATTTTTCAGGGGAACAAGGCTCGAAATCCTGACGGAACGGTAAATTATACGGAATTGAGGCTGATCTAAATGGGGGTTAAGGTGAAAGTTACAATTTACCCCAGCGCGACTAAACAGCTTGAGAGCGCGAAGAAAAAAGCCTTCGATGCCACAGTAGAAGCTGTATTGTCTGATATCAAAGCCTCCGCGGTGGTTCCGAAAGATACCGGAGCCCTGGAGGACAGTGGATTCACTTTGATCGAGAATATGGTGGCTTACATCATTTTTGACACGCCATATGGGCGGAGGCTCTACTGGCATCCGGAGTTTAACTTCCGGACTGACAAGAACGCAAATGCTCAAGGGCTGTGGATGCAGACCTATATCGACGGGGAGAAAAACAGCTTCGTAAAAAACACGTATATAAAATATTTGAAACAGTTTGGAGGTGGACTGATTAAGTGACATTGACAGAAGTGAAAGATTTTCTAAAAAATAAGGTCGATTGCCCAAACTGGTACGTAGGGAAGCGAGATGGCACAAAAGAGGAGTGCATCACCGTATATCCTACGGATGTGGTGGCGCCGGTGTTGCCGCTTGGAGGAGTAGATCAGGGTACCTACGGTACAAAAGCTGTTTCCGTGTTTGTTCATTGGGGGGAATATTGTACCCCAGCAGAAGAAAAGGCACAACAGGTCTATAACTGTCTTTTTGGGCAGACCGGCACGATTGGAGGAAAAGAAGTTATTAAGTTTGATATGCGGACCGCGGAACCGGTCGGCATTGGGACAGACGATAAAGGAATTTATGAATATGTAATCAACTTTGTGATTTATTACAGGAAAGGAAAGTGAAAATATGGAAAATAAAGTATCACTCGGAGTTTTCCCTGTCTACGATATCGTGTTCCGAATCGGGACAAAAGGGTTGAACAGCGCCGAGGAAGATATGGCCCCAGTGGCCGACATGGAAAGTTTTGAGCTGTCCGTGGAAGGTAATGTGGAAGAATGGACCCCGATGACCACCGCAGGATGGGCACGAGCACTAATGACAGGAAAAAAGGCATCCATCTCCCTAAAAGGAAAACGATCTGTTGGGGATAAGGGGAATGACTACGTATACAACACTACTTGGAAGGACGGGTTAGATTGTTCCACGAAAGCGGACATCACATTCCCTGATGGATCCAAGCTCGAGTACAACTGTGTTCTGGACGTAAAGACGCTTGGAGGAGACTCCACGAATGTCGCACCTCTCGAATTTGACATGAATGTCGATGGGAAACCAGAGTATACACCAGCGCCTACTACACAGACAGAATAGAGAAAAGGAGAGTAAAACATGGGAAGGCAATATAACCTTGCAGAAAGAATCCTAAACGGCGGGAAAAAACCGACCGTTGTGATCGACGAAGATCACGAATTTGTGATTAATAACAGCAGAAGTGCGGCGATCATGCTGGATGCCATCTCGAAGGATAAGGACCTCGGGGAGTTTGAGCAGCTAGACAAGATGATCACAACCGCTTTGGGAAAAGAAGCTTCTGACTACCTCATGGAACAGGATTTTCCTGAGCCGGTCTATGTAGACATCTCGAAAGTTATCATGGCAAGTCTTGCCAATTTGTCTCTCGAGGAGGTGGAAGAACAGAGCCAGACGCCCAGGAAAAGGGGTAAAAAATAGCTGGTATGATCTGTATGAGGACTGGGACCTTATCGAAGCTTCCTTTGCAAAGCAGTACGGAATCCGGCTGGAAACGATGTGCGGCGAAAACGATATGTCCTGGCCGGAGTTTAGCCGGCTGTTAAACGGGATTATGCCAAACACTCCCCTCGGGAGTATTGTCCAGATTCGGGCAGAGGAGGACCCAGAGATTCTCGAGCACTTCACAAGGGAACAGCGTTCTATCCGGGATAAATGGAGGACAGAACACAGTCCAGTGAAGGAGATGTCGGAAGAAGAAAAAGAAGCATCCGCAAGAGAGGCACAGCAGCTCTTTGCACAAATTTTTGGTTAGTACCCGCAGCAATGCGGGTCTTTTTTTTATGTAGAAAGGAGGGGTATAGGTGAGTGACAGCGTAGGAAAAATCAGCTTAGACCTCGAGATACGGTCCGACATAGAGGGACAGGTCCGGCAGGTTGCTGGTGCAATCGGGGGACAGCTGCAAAAGACTTTGAGCGGCAGCATGAAGTCTGCTATGTCAAGCATGAAAAACACGATGTCGCAGGGGATGAAATCAGCTGGGAACTCTGCAAAGAGTGCAATGTCAGGAGTGGCGAACAACATTAAATCTACGATTGGAAAAGCGATGCAGGCGGTTAGAAACATTCGGCTACCTCGGATCAAAGTAGATGCGCCAGAGCGGAGCGTGCCACAGCCGAGCGACGCAGTGAGGATATCAAGCACTCCGAGAGCGCCCCCGAGCATGAGCATGGACCAGATGGTTGCTCAGTCCCAAAACTGGGAGGCGGAACTGGAAAATATCAACCGCCAGATCAGCATGAATCAGCAAAAGCTTTCTGAGTTTCAGCGCCGATACGATCAGGCAGTCAACCCAGAGACCAAAAACAAAATATATGAAGACCTCCTGAAAACGGAGGCAAAGATCGTACAGCTGACCGGGAAGTCTGACCGGTTGGGATTTAGCTTGTCTGCGCTCGACGAAAAGATGGCAGGCGTTGGAAATGCAGCAAATACGTCCGGAAACAAAACAGGGATCCTCTCACGAATGATGGGGGATCTTCGGCAGAAGCTCGGACAGACAAACGCCGCAGCCACGAGGACACCGTCTGTAATGCAGCGGGTCAAAGGGATGTTTACATCCTCTGGAAATGAAGCCCGAAAAGCAAAAAGCGGGTTTGATGCATCCGGAAGCAGCCTGAAAATAATGGCCCGTTCCATGGTTACGTGGGGCATGATTTTCCCTATGGTGATTGGTGGAATCAAGGCGATGGCGAATGGCATTTTTACGTCTTTACAGACAAATGCACAGTTTTCCAACTCCCTAAACCAGATCCGCACAAATCTGATGGTCGCATTTATGCCGATCTATCAGGCAATCCTCCCCGCGATCAACGCGCTTATGAGCGCCGTAGCGACCGCTACGCAGTATATTGCAAGCTTTATCAGTGCGCTTTTTGGAAAGTCGTTTAAGCAGAGCCTTGGTGCCACAAAAAATCTGGTAGCTGCAAAGGATGCCATGGGTGCCTATGGCGGGTCCGCAAAGAAGGCCGGGAACGATGTGAAAAAGGCTGCGGATAAGGTTAAAAAAGCGAACCGGTCCATCATGGGATTCGACGAGCTCAACACTCTAAACCCGAAGGAAGATAACAAAGATTCCGGATCAGGAGGAGGGGCTGGATCGGGAGGTGGTGCCCCGACCTTAGTAGATCCCCCGAATATGGGCGCCGTGGATGCGGCCGTAATGCCCTGGGTGAAAAAGTTTAAGGCCCTGATGGCGCAAATTTTTAAACCGTTTCAGGAGGCTTGGGCGAAAGAGGGGCAGAACACCATCAACGCGATGAAGTTCGCACTGAGTGGGATCTGGAACCTGATTAAGTCAATCGGCAGCAGCTTTTTAGAAGTCTGGACTAATGGAACCGGAACGAAGATCTTAACAAACATCCTGCTCATTATCCAGGACATTCTAAAGTTCATCGGGAACGTAGCGAACACGTTCGCGACGGCATGGAATAAGGGCAGCATCGGTACACAGATTGTGCAGAGTATTGCCAACGCTTTTAACAATGTGCTTATTTTTCTGCATCGTGTAGGCAGCACGTTAAACGAAGTGTGGGGGAAAATTGGTCCATCTGTGGCAGACACCTTTATGGGGGTGCTTAAGTCCATCTCGGGTGTACTGGAAAATCTCTCAGAAAAGTTAATCTGGGTATGGGACAACGGGGGTAAGCACCTATTCACTGGCTTTGTAACGCTCGGGGCGAAGGTCATTGAACTGGCCGGGTTTATTATTAACAACTTTATTGCTCCGTTTGCAAATGGGCTTATCAATGTCCTTGCGCCTGCACTGGTGAAAGTCATGGATGCTGTCGGCTGGGTGTTAGATAGATTGTCAGGCCTGATCGACTGGCTTATGGGAAGCGGCAAACCTGTATTGGAGACAATAGTAACCGTTTTGGGAAGCGTAGCAGCGGCATTTGTAGCCGTAAAAGCTGCAACCGGGGTTTTCTCGGTTATCAGCAAAGGTGTGGACATAGTTAAGACCGCAGTAAACGCTTTTAGGTTTCTGTCCCCGGCAATATCCGCGGCTGGAGGCCTCCTGAAATATATACCTACTGTTTTTGGAGCATTAGCAAGCCCAGCAGGAATTGCTGTGGCCGCAATAGCTGCCGTGGTCGCAGTCGGAGTGCTCCTCTACCGCAACTGGGACAAAATCAAGGCGGTGGCCTTGGTTGTCTGGAACACAATTAAGAACGCGATAGGTACTGCAGTCAATGCGATTGGCGACTTCTTTGTTGGACTTTGGGAAGGAATCCAGTCGATTTTTTCAAACATCGGGACGTGGTTTCAGCAAAAATTCACCCTGGCTGTTATGGGAATAAAGACTGCTTTTTCTTCGGTAGCTGCTTTTTTCAGAGGTATTTGGTCCGGAATCACGAAGGCATTTGCGAATGTCGTAACGTGGTTCTCAACAAAATTTTCACAAGCTGTCCAAAAGATCAGGAGCGCTTTTTCAGGAGTAAAAGGGTTCTTTCAGGGAATCTGGAAGGGGATCAAGGGCGCATTTGGTGATATCGCGGGCTGGTTCCGGGGAAAATTCTCCGCAGCATGGACGGCTGTGAAAAACGTATTCTCGAAAGGTGGGAAGGTTTTTTCCGGGATTAAGGACGGAATTTTGAATGGTCTTAAGAGTGTTGTAAATGCGCTGATACGGGGAATTAACCGGGTAATATCAATTCCGTTTAATGGAATAAATTCTGCTTTACGGTCTATAAAAAGCGTCAGCATCCTTGGAAAGAAACCGTTCGGGTGGATGCCAACCATCAGCACACCTCAGATCCCGTACCTGGCAAAAGGTGGTGTTGTCGACCAGCCAACTCTCGCAATGATGGGGGAAGCCGGAAAAGAAGCCGTGGTGCCTCTGGAAAAGAATACAGAGTGGATTAACCGGGTAGCGGGAGAGCTGGCTGGACACTTTGGAAACAGCGGCGTCTCATTAACTCGCAGGGACCTGGAGGAGATTCTGGGGCGCGAAGTTGACCGTCTTATAGACGCCTTGGCATCTATGGGATTCTATATCGACAGTGAGCAGATCGCGAAGGCAAATCTAAAGGGGCAACGAAAACTTGACCGAAGGAAACACCCGACAGTTCGATTTACGTAGAAAGGAGAGTAAAAAATGGCTGAATTAGGTATTTTGAAAATCGACGGTGCCGTCATGCCGGACCCTCTCCTGGAGGGATACGGCTGGGAGTTGAATGACATCTCTAGTGAGGACTCAGGAAGAACGATGAAAGGACGAATGATTAAAAAAAGGGTGACGCAGACTCGAAAAATTTCATGCAAGTGGCCGCCGTTGTCCTTGTCAGATGCGTCGAAACTCTTAAAAGCCGCAGCTGATCCGGTGTATATGGACGTGACATTCTATGACCTAAAGGAAAACAAGTTTATGACGAGAAAATGTTACACAGGAGACAAGTCTTGCACCGGTTTTTTGACAGTGAAGAAGGTAGCAGGCAAGCTAACGGCATATGTATCTGGGATTGCCTTTGATTTTATAGAAGTGTAGGTGGAAAAATGAATATCACAACAGACCGGTTTAAACAAAATATCTATGAAAAAGGCTACCTGACCGCAAAGGCAAAAGTCACCTTTAGGTCAGGAGCTATACTAGAAATCACTGACGACGATCTCATGGAGGGAGGCCTGTCCATCGACGACAGCGTGGGGGACTCCTCCTCTTTTGAGGTCGGAGGTGCGGTGATAAACAAATGCACCTTGATCCTCAATAATTTTGAGCATAAATTCGATAAGTATGACTTTGCCGGGGCGGAGTTTGTGGTATTTGTCGGATTTGTCCTCGAAGACCCGGAGACCGAGACGGAGAGCACGGAGTGGATTCAGAAGGGGGTGTATACGACCGATACCGCAAAAACAAGTGAAAATGTAATTACAGTCGAGTGTCTTGACAGCATGGCGCTCTTTGACAAAAGTTACTCTTACAGCAGGCTTGCTTACCCCGCTACGCTGCGGGAGATTGTGCTGGAAGCCTGCGAGGTTTGCGGGGTCTCTTTGCAAAGTACAAATTTTGCAAACAGTGATTACACGATTATGAAACGCCCAAACGACGATAATCTCACGTTTCGTGAGGTGATCTCTAGCGCAGCCCAGCTGTCCGTTTGTTTTGCCCGGATAAATTATGCAGGAGCCCTAGAACTAAAATGGTACCCGGTTGGAATTTTTGAAAAGGATTATGACGGGGGCAGCTTTAACTTAACGGATAAGGAGACAAAGAAATACGCAGACGGTGATAAGCTGGATGGAGGGGACTTCATTCACTATCAAGGAAAGCGAATTGACGGCGGAAATTTTGATCGGTTCGACAATTATCACAGTATATACAACCTGGTGAATGCCACGATTGAAACCGATGATATTTTAATCACAGGGGTGGAGCTATCAACGACGATAACAAAGGTTACCGAGGATGGAGAAGACAGCGAGGACATAACATTCAGCTACGGAAAAGAAGGATACGTAATCCGAATAGAAAATAATGTATTGGTGGACGACGGGGAAAGGGCCGTATCCCTGATAGGAAACGGTCTTATCGGATTAAAGTATCGCCCTTTGAACATAACCTGTTTTCCCAACCCGAGTATCGAAGCCGGGGATGTCGCGATTGTAACGGACCGGAATGGAAATTCGTATCCGACTATAATAGGGGAACTTTCCTACACCGTCGGAGGGGATATGACGATCGTAGCACCGGCGGAATCTCAGAGTGAGAACAATTCAACAAGATTTGATACATCCGCAAAATTAGTACAAAAAATGAAGGAGAAAGCCAAGCAGGAGATTAGTAACTATGATGTGCAAATCCGAAAATTGAATAACCTGATGGCAAACGCCATGGGACTTTATCAAACGAAAGAGGCGGATTCTGCTGGGGGTACCATCTATTACATGCACGATAGTTCAGAACTGGAAAAGTCCACAGTGATCTGGAAGATGACGCTAGAAGGGTTCGCAGTTAGCCTAGATGGAGGGGAAACCTACACGTCCGGTATCACGAAGGACGGCAATGCCGTTTTAAATATCTTATCCGCGGTTGGGATCAATGCAGACTGGATCACTGTCGGCGGTCAGGATAACACAGACGGGACCCTCAATGTGAAGGATGCGGCAGGAAATACGCTTGTAAGACTCGGAAAAGATGGAATTACGCTTCAAAACGGAGCGAAGTTAATTGGTGGAAATGGGGTTCTAAGTACCTTCTCTTTTACAAACACCGGAGATAGCGGAAACCCCGGGATGAACCTCCTGGGTTTTTTCCTCGAGCCTAATGTACGTACTAAAAACACCATTGACGTTTACATCCCGCCGGGGTTTGTAATCACGGAGGCGTATGTTACGTTGACTCATGCACCCCTGATCAGCAGTAATTTTGTGGGGTACGCCCGCAATGTAAGACTCTATAAAGTTGAAAATCCGGAAAACTACTATTGGGCGGCATATGCCGGCGGGCAGGCAGAACCCAGTGACGATGACCTTGAAGAAATTAAGGGGGCTTTTGGAACATATGGCTTTACTGCAAGTTTACCGACATCTCAATCGCACCGGACGGAGATAAAACGCAGTATTAACATAAAAGACAGTATTGAAGTAAACAAATACAATAGGTTTTTAATTATGTCTGCGGATAGCATCCCCACGACACAAATGGGGTGCTTACAAAAATCCGGAGCAGTGATGGCTGTGCTAAATGTGACCGGATATATGTCGTAGAGGAATGGAGGTAGAAAATAAAATGGCTATACAAAATAGGAGGGGACCGGTGATAAAACTGGACCCGAACAAGCTGTTACCGGCAGAGTTTGCTGCGGCATTGGATGCAGAAGAGCTACACTTTTGCTTTACTCCGGGGGAGACAAAACAAGTTGTCTTCTCGGAGGACGTAATTGAACTTATAGATGCCCATACCGGGGAAGTGGTGGCGACTCTTACGGCAGATGTAAAGAGAGCCGTTGCGGATGCGGAGTCAGCGATAGAATATGCAAATACATCTGCACAAAAAGCGGTAGAAAAATCTACGCTCGCAGAATCGGCAGCGAATAATGCAAATACAGTGGCCGAAGATCTTGTGACACGAAAAAATGCTGGGGAGTTTACCGGGCCACAGGGACCGCCGGGAGAGACAGGCGCGAACGGCATTGTAACGACAATGGAGGGGCAATACGGGTTTGAAATCCGAGAAGGGCACTTGTACCTTGTATATCCAGACGGAACGACTCCGCCTGATATGAGGATTGATGATGCAGGACATCTAATTTTAACAATTTAAATCAGGAGGTAAAGAAATATGGCAGAAATAGATTTAGGGAAGGTAGTAGGACCCCAGGGGGAACCAGGGGCAAAAGGAGACACTGGTAAAGAAGGGCCGCAGGGACCACCCGGACCGGAGGGAGTTGTAGACGGAAATAGTACAATAACATTTGTTACACCCGAGGCATATCAGGAGCCACAATCCGGAGATTCAATAGCAAATTTGTTTGGGAGATTTAAGAGATGGATTTTGAATTTACAGGATAATTTAGGACCACTAAGCAGTCTAAAAACACCGGATAAAAGTAGCACTGTTGCTGCGGTAAATGCAAACTACGACTCTATTGCACAGCTGGAGGAGGATGTTGGGAACCCGACGGATCTGACGACGGATGCAAAAGAAGTGGTGGGCGCTGTTAATGAACTAAATTCGGCTTTAAGTACACTAAAAACCAAAACAATAGGTTGCTATACTGGAACAGGTACCGTCTCAACCCCGCTGATAGCAGGGACATGGAA
>JABLTT010013632.1_pt1 | contig 18101 bp, 18 predicted proteins | sample 7160061 | NCBI WGS metagenome assembly JABLTT01 (sample SAMN14651232, study PRJNA627086) | human gut metagenome | isolation source: feces | host: Homo sapiens
AATATTCATTAACTGATGATCAAACTAAATTAGGTAGACCAACTGGATTTAGAATAACAGTTAGACAAGTTACAATATCTGCAGGTGCAGGATTCGTAGTTGCATTAACTGGTGAAATAATGAAAATGCCAGGACTTCCAAAAGTTCCAGCAGCAGAAAAAATTGATGTTGATGAAAATGGAGTAATATCTGGATTATTCTAGATTAATAATTTACTTTCTATTTAAGTAAAATATAAATTATATAATTAAAATACCATATCCTTTATAATAGAGTTTCAAAACCCCTAAGCATTCCGCTTAGGGGTTTACCTTTGAAATAATATAATATTATGAACAAGTTACTATTTGTTGTGTTATATCTGAATAAATTTGAAGACCTTTTGTATCATATACTTTTATTACTTCATCATTTATATTCGCATCTTTTATTATTTGTTTTACTATATTTTCTTTTTTTCTTAATTTATTCTCATTAAAAACTACATCTTCTTTATTATCAAATAATGCTACATAAAATATCCCTGTCTCAACTAAGTCTTGGAAAAAGTGGCTTCCATAAGATAATTCTGGCATTAAATCTTGATTGCTATATGCTATTTCACACATTACAGACATATTGCATAATTCAGTGAATTTTACGGGAACCCCTAATGCTGGATTGCTACTTCCCCATCGACCTGGACCCATAAGCATTGCATTTTTTCCTTTTAGTTCTTTATTTATTATTCCAACTTGTCTAGCTATATTGTATTTTTCAACTTCAGGTAATTTAACATAATCATCTGATGATATAAATACTATATAGTCGATTGCAAGTCTTACATTACCGCCCATAAAGTTTCCTGTTGATGAGAACAAGCATGAATTTTTATCTTCTAACTTAGGCAATTCAACAGTTTTTCCAAGCCCTCTTGTTTGAAGTGGTCTACATTGAACTATATTAATTCTAAAGTTTCCTTGTTTATCAAAATTAGCTGTATACTCTATATCTACAGGATAATTATATTTTGATGATACAACTTTTAATATTTTCCTCATAGCTTCAGTAAATTTTGTACTTCTAAGCAGTCTCTCAAAATTAAGTACAAATGGTATGTTAGAAGTATCTATTCCTACCCTTTTAAATCTCTCCTCTGTTTCTTTATCTTTTGAACCAAATAAACTACTTTGTGTTTTTAAATTACTTTTAACTGCTTCATTTACTATTATTGTTTCTAATTCATTTTTATTTAAATTTAATACATCTACATAATGTTGTGAGAATCTTTGAGGATCTTTTTTTGTCATTGCAGGAAGTCTTGTTGGGTCGTCTAGTGCAACTATTCTAACATAATCATTATTAACCCTATCGACTGCTCTAGTTCCAAGACCAAATACTAATCTAAGCATACCCGCATCCATATCTATTTTTTTATTCCAAACATATAAGTTAGATGAATTTGCAACTCCAGCTATATGTGGGAAATAATATTCTCCATAATAATCACCAGATACCCTTTGAACCAATATAGCCATTTGTTCATCACGCTTATCTAATCCACGATTTTTTCTATAATTAAGTGCATCTTCATTCATTGTACTTGCATAAACTGTTCTTATAGCATCTTCAAATGCCTTTAGTCTTTGTGATGGTGTTCCTTGATTTATACAAAAAACGCTATCATATTTACCAGCAAATGCATTTCCAAAGTTGTCTTCAAGTAATGAACTAGATCTTACTATTATTGGACATTGTCCATAGTATTCTAGTAAATGCATAAATTGTTCTTCTATCATTTCTGAGAATTTTCCATTTTGCAATCCATCTTGAAGTTCTTTTGCATATTTAAAATATCCTTCATCAGTTTTCTGCTTCATTCTCAAATCCCACAATCCATTTTCAACTATGTATGAATAGAAAACATCTGTACCTACATAAAACGAATCGTGTGGCTCTAATATATCTTTAAAGTATTCTTTTGTCTCTTCTGATTTGCTTACAATAGCAGTTGCCATAAGCATCCCTATACTCTTTCCACCTATAAATCCAGTTCCTATTTCACGAGATGCTATTTGCACCATATCTGCAAGTGTAAAATATTGTTTGCACATTTCATTTATTTTGCTATCTTTTCCAACTAGTATATCGATTAAATTTTGTTTTATTCTTTCTTGAGTCGATTCATCTTGTGTAAGTGCTGCTTTTGCTTTATTAAAATTTATTCTCCAATAGCCAAGTCTTTTATTTCTCCAGTCAAAATGAGAAAATAATTTTGATGCTTCCCCGCTTGAAGTTATTGTTGTAATTTTATCTTCTTCGATTTTATGTGGGAAAAATAAAATTGGAGTATATCTGTTTTCAACTTTTAGAGGATGTATATATATACTTCCATCAACATTATATATATCCATTAAAAGCTGTGTTGTTTCTCTTATTTTAGCAATAGTGTCATAAGTATATGAATTTCTTTTTATTGAAAAATATGCAGCTGCACCTATCTTATATAGATAAGGACATGTAACCTTAAAAAAGTTAGCTGTCATTAAATCAGAATACCACCCTCTTTGGATATATGTAAGACTATCAAATACGTATACTGCATTTTCACTTTGTGTTTTTATTATATTATGGACAGACATAGTAAAATCTTCAAAACCTTTTGCCAAATCTAGTTCAAATAAATTTACTTTACTTAAGTCATCTATTATTGAGTTCACTTTTCTAAAATGAATATAGTTTACATTTTTTCCATCTTTTATAGATTTTCTTACAAATGCATCTACAACATGTTTGTAATTATTTATATCTTCAACTTGCCACACAACATTATCCCCTGGGTACAATCCTCCCATAATATCATCAAAGCCTTTTATACCTGTACTAATTTTATCCATAAAAACATCTCCTCTGTCAGAATATTTCGTTATTTTTATTGTAACACAGGATATATTTTTATAATCAATATAAATAAGTATTTATATATTAATATTATTTTTTCTAACTTTTTTTCAAAAAAAAATACTCCAAAAGAGTCTAAAAACCACATTTGGAGTATTTTTATAACACATATAAAATTATATTCATTTTAAAATTTATTATACTATATTAAAATGTTGCAGTGCATATTCAATTCCATCTTCATCTACATCTTTTGTAACAAAACGCACAATCTGTGCTAAGTCTTCTTTCCCATTTGCCATTAAGATTCCATTTGGACAGTATTCAAACATTGTAGTATCATTATAACTATCTCCAAAAGCATAGCTATCTTCTTTTTCTAAATTGAAATAATTTAATAAAAATTCCATACCACTTGCTTTTGAATGTCCTTTTGGAACTACTTCAAAAAGATTAGAACCTCTGTCTATATAATCAAGTCCTTCATTTTCAATATATTCAATTATATTTTCTCGTTTATCTGGATTTTCTAATATAAAACAAAATTTATCAAAAGATAAATCCTCACTATTTAGGGGTTTTATTGGAAATCCTCTTTGTAAAAACTCTTGAATTTTAGCTTGTTTTTGCTTATCTTTTGTTTCTGTATCCATATAAATAGATTCTCTTCCTTCTATTATCATTTCTGTTTCATTATCTTTTAAAACTTGAATAATCTCTTTATATTTATGCTTATCTATAGTTTTATGATATAAAACTTTGTTGTGAATTTCTATATAAGTTCCACATCCACAAATATATCCATCAAACTTCATATCTTGAAGTCTTGGCTCTATTAATGCTCTTGTTCTTCCTGTATTTATAATTGTTATATGTCCATTTTCTTGCGCTTTTTTAAGTGCAGTTTTTGTACTTTCTGGTATCTCCCCACTTGTTTCTGAAATCAATGTTCCATCGATATCAAAAAACAATATTTTCTTATTGTTCATCTATTTCCTCCCCGAATATTTTACTCTGTCCCCTAAAATTATATCATCTATATCTTTTACTATTGACTCCCTTTCATATGGATTTAAAGAATCATTTTCATAAATTTTTTGGCGTAAATTTCTAAGCATATTGTTTTTATTTTTTAATTTTTTATTGTATTTGCTTTCTATCTCACTAAAACTTTTGTTCAATTTATTTATAAGAGATGCCATCTCATCTGAGCTTCCGACAATTCTATTTAGCAACATAAGATTTTGTGCTAAAAGTTCTGGAATATCGTCGTCATGGCTGTATCTAAGTTGATGGTCAATTTCTCCATATCCTTCTTCAAATATTGTTCTTACTTGTATTTCTATAGTTGAAGACTCATATCCCGAACCATATTTGATAAGATAATGAACTGATCTATATCCTGACACTCTAGATCTTACGGGTATAGATTTTTCCTCAAAAGTTGTTACATTATCTCCTTCTCTAATATTGGCTACTGTCTCTATTACATCCCATTTATTCGTTATAAATTGATGTATTTCTTCCCAATCGTCTTTGAAAATATGTATGGCACGTATACCCATTATATCTGTAATTTCATCCTTATAGTTTTGTATATTGAAATTAAAATTATCTCCGTATTTCTCCCTTCTATTAGGAGTTTTTCTAACTAGTTTTTGTAATAATCTTTTTGGGTCCTTTACCCTTGTTTTTACAGAATGGATTTTAGGATGTTGTCTCAAGACATTTGCAACATAGGTTAACCTAGCATCATAAATATCAATTGATTTTTTATAATCCTGTAATATGTTGTATAAGTCTACCCAATTTATACCTAAATCCTTTAGGTCTTGTGGCTCTAAATCATATATCTCTAAAAATTCATTTTTATCCATATATCCTATCCACCTCCTTAACTAGTATCACCATTTATAACGTTTCTGTCAAGTAAATAAATTTAGATAATTTTAATATTGTTTTTTGCTCTTTTCTCTGTACTTTGAAGGTATAATACCTGTAGATGCTTTAAACTGAGATGTAAATGAGCTTGCTTTTTTAAATCCAATTTTTTGTGCTATATCACTTAGAGAATAGTCTGTTGTTTCTAATAGAACTTTTGCCTTTGATATTCTTATTTTAATTAAGTAAGAATGTGGTGTCTCTCCTAATGCCTTTTTAAATGCAGAACCAAAATAATTTTTTGATAAACCTGCTAATTGTGCCATTTCTTCTATTTTTATTTCTCTATTATAGTTATGATTTATAAAATCCGCAACTAAATAAATTCCTTTTTGATAACTTTGTTTTTCCTTAAATAGATTGATATCTTGATTATAATTTGCATTAATTAATTCTCTACAGATAAGATTTGATATCATATCTAGTTTAACTAAGTCTTTTTTATCTCCTTTTTTAAATTCATCTTGGAATATATGCAGGTAAAACTTTAATTCCCTAGATAAATATATAGGATGATTAAATAAATTATCACTACATTTAAGTTCCTGCATTATGTTTTTTAGATAATCTGTATCTATTAGAATACTTGTATAGTCTATGTTAGAGAGATTATATTTTATACCGTGTTTTTGGTTACTTTTAGCTGTGTATATATATCCTATTTCTCCAAAGAATATACTATCTTCATTTACTAGAAAAGGTATTGGGCTGTTTGGAATAAAAAATTCGTATTCATTATGACTATGTAATCTAGATTTTATACATTCATTATCTGAAGGAATAGATTTAGCTATAAATATATTTCTATTATAATAGATATCACAATTCTTATATAATTCCCTTGCTTTTTCATCATAGGAATTGACTATATTTATCATAATATTGCCTCCATTTTCATAATTTGCCCATACACTATAAAACTATACTTTATTCCATACACTTTTCCTTAAACCAGTCCCAATCCATACCGTATTTACCTTCAAGTAGCCATTCAGGACATTGCTTGCCATTATAATCTTGATGCTTTTTTAAACCTAAGTCATTTTGATAATTTTTTAAAACTTTATATAGTTCTATAGCATTTAAATAAGCTTGCTGTTGTTTCATTGCATTTGTGTACATACATATTTCAATAGAAATTCCAGTTAAATTTCCTTCTTGTGTCCCTTGCGCGTATGCTTGCCAATTTAAAGGAATATTTTGTATTATTTTATCGTATCCTACAGTAATTGTCCACGATGCATTTCTATATTTTGAATAACTTGTTCCCGCATATGGGTCGCTATTTGCATTTTTTAATGACTCATACATCTGTTCTGCATCAACATCTATACATGCAGTTTGATGTATTACTACATCTGTAGGTTTTATTACCTGTGCTGATATACAAGATCCTTTTTCTAACAATTTATCTGATATTACTTCTGCTCTTCCTATTTTTGTTCCATTTATAAGTACATTATCACTTACATATGATTTTGATGAAGAACCATAACTTAAATTTAATTTACTTATTAATAGACAAATTAAAAATACTATCATTATAAGATAAAAAGTTATATTCTTGTTTTTCTTAAAAAAATCTATATCAATAGATTTTAATTGTCTTTTGCTCATACTAAAATCCCCCATATATTATATTGTATCTCAATTTACATTTTATTTCTCATATATACATAATATCGTGAAAAAATGTTTTTTTCATTTTAAATTCCTTAACTTTTCTTAATTTCAAAAAATAAAAGCCTCCTATTGGAGACCTTCATACTTATCCTCAAAAAATATATTTATTTTTTCTATTACATCACATAGAACTTCTTGTTCTTCATCGTTATAAGAGTTTAATGTTGCTTGTACCATTTCTTTGTGAAAATCTGCATGTATTTTATAAGCATGCTTTCCCTTTTCAGTTAGACTTACTAACACAACTCTCCTATCTTCTTCCGTTCTCGATCTTTCAGCATAACCTTTTTTTATAAGTCTATTAATTGCAGATGTTAGCGTTCCAACTGTTATTCTTAAATCGTGGGCAATTTCTCCCATAGTTCTGTTTCCTTGAGTTCCTATTGCATCGATTGTGTGTATCTCTGTTATAGATAAATCTTTTATCTCAGAACTTTTTAAAACCTTTTCTTCTATATGTAAAATATCATTAAATAATTGCACCAAAAGTGAATTTAATCGTTCCGCTCTCTTTTCCATTTTATTTTCTCTCCATATTTATTTTAATCTTAAATGTATTATAATAAATTTTAGAAATAATTTCAATTGATATTATACTTCATAAAAGTTACCCATTTGTCTAAATTTATTATATCTCTTTTGTAATAAATCTTGTTTTTTTATATCAATTAAATTATTTAAATCTGAATTTATGAGTCTTTTTATGTTGTCTGAAACTAAAGAAGGATTTGTATGTGCACCTTCTATTGGTTCATCTATTATATTATCTATTATTCCCAAACTAAGTAAGTCTAAAGCCGTTATTTTCATAACTTCTGCTGCTTCTTTAGTTCTTGATGAATCTTTCCATAAAATTGTCGCAAATCCTTCTGGAGATAAAATAGAGTAAATCGAATTTTTAAGCATATACACCTTATCAGATACACTAAGACCCAATGCCCCTCCACTGCCGCCTTCTCCTGTTATTATTGATATTATTGGTGTTTTTAGTCTACTCATTTCCATTAAATTCTGTGCAATTGCCTGACCTTGACCTCTTTCTTCTGCCCCAACTCCACAATATGCACCTGGTGTATCGACAAAACATATTATAGGTCTATTAAATTTTTCAGCTTGTTTCATAAGTCTTAATGCTTTTCTATATCCTTCTGGATGAACCATTCCGAAATTTGTATCTACATTTTCTTTTACATTTTTACCTTTATTAACTCCTATTACTGTTACACTTATTTTATCTATTGATGCAATTCCACCTATTACTGCTTTGTCGTCTCTAAAATTTCTATCACCATGGAATTCAATAAAATCATCGAAAATATTTTCTATATAAAATCGTACGTTTGGTCTTTCTTTATTTCTCGCTATCTCTACAATATTCCATACTTCATTCTTTTTATCCTTCAACATCTACCACCACCTTTAGATATTCTTTTCTTTATATTCCATGTAATTTAAGTACTCTTGATAAATAATTTTTTAAATTTTTTCTATCTACAATATCATCTACAAATCCCTTTTCTAACATAAATTCTGCACTTTGGAAGTCTTCTGGTAATTTCTGATTTATTGTATTTTCAATTACCCTACGCCCTGCGAATCCTAAAATTGCTCCTGGTTCAGAGATTATTATATCTCCAAGCATTGCAAAACTAGCGGTTACTCCTCCTGTTGTTGGATTTGTTATTACACTTATATACAAAAGTCCTGCTTCATCATGTTTCGCTATTGCTGCAGATGTTTTTGCCATCTGCATAAGTGAAATTATTCCTTCTTGCATTCTAGCTCCTCCAGAAGCAGTAAATATAATAAGCGGAAGTTTATTTTGTGTTGCATATTCTATAATTCTTGTAATTCTTTCACCGACAGCACTTCCCATACTTCCCATCATAAAATTACTATCCATTATTGCAGTTGCTACTTTTTTTGAATTTATATTTCCAACCCCACAAAGTACACCTTCATCTAAACCAGATTTTTGTTCAGCTTTTTTTAACTTTTCTTCATATCCTGGGAATTCTAATGGATTTGTAACTTTTATTTCTTGAAACATCTCAATAAAGCTATCTTTATCGAATATTTGATTTATCCTTTCTTTTGCAGATATATTGAAGTGGTAATTACAATTAGGGCATACATAATCATCATTTTTTAGATCTTCTAAATAAATTATACTCTTACATTTTTTACAATTTATCCATTTTCCATTTGGTATATTAGGTATAAATTCTTTATCTTTTAGTGGTTTGCTACTAACTGTTATATATTCTTGTTTTCTAAATAAATTTTTAAGCATTATTTCTCACCAACTTTTCTGCTATAAATGATGTATCATAATTTCCTTTTACAAAATCTATATTATTTAATATACTGTATTGAAAATCTATATTTGTCTTTACTCCTCCTATTGCAAATTCTCCTAGCGCTCTTTTCATCTTTATTATTGCTTCATCTCTAGTAGCGCCATATGTTATCATCTTTCCTATCATTGAGTCGTAGTATGGAGGTATTTCATATCCAGAATAAATTGCACTGTCAACTCTAACCCCTGGGCCTGATGGTATATATAATTCTTTTATAAGTCCTGGAGATGGTCTAAAATTATTATCTGTGTCTTCGGCATTTATTCTGCATTCAATCGCATTTCCGCTTATACAAATATCATCTTGAATCAAATCTAATTTCTTTCCCGATGCTATTTTTAATTGTTCCTTAACTATATCTACCCCTGTAACCATTTCAGTTATAGGATGTTCAACCTGAATTCTAGTATTCATTTCCATAAAGTAAAAATTGCAATCTTTATCCACAAGAAATTCTATTGTCCCTGCATTTTTATAATTTACAGCCTTTGCTGCACATTTTGCAACCTCTCCCATTTTTTCTCTAAGTTTTGGATTTAAAAAAGTAGATGGTGCTTCTTCTAGCACTTTTTGATTATTTCTTTGAAGTGAACATTCTCTTTCGCCTAGATGAATTGTATTTCCATATTCATCAGCTAAAATTTGAAATTCTATATGTCTTGGTTTTTGTATAAATTTTTCTATATAAATTCTATCATCTGAAAAACATGCTTTTGATTCTAACTTTGCAGCGTTATAGTTATGTTCAAATTCACCTTCTTCATTTACTATTCTAATTCCTTTTCCACCACCGCCAGCAGCTGCCTTTATCATTACTGGAAAACCAATTTCCTTTGCTATTTCAAGTGCTTGTGAAACTGAAGTTATTTCACCTTCATATCCAGGAACTACAGGTACATTTGCTTTTTTCATAACTTCTCTTGCTTTAGCCTTATTTCCCATAAGTTCTATAATCTTATAATCTGGTCCTATATATTTTATATTGCACTCTTCACACATCTTTGCAAATTTAGGATTTTCAGATAAAAAACCAAACCCTGGATGAATCCCTTCACACCCAGTAAGCACACATGCACTTAGTATATTAGTCATATTCAAATAGCTATCTTTACTTTGCGGTCCCCCTACACAAACTGCTTCATCTGCCATCTGTGTATGAAGTGCATATTTATCAGCTTCTGAATAAATCGCAACTGTAGATATACCAAGTTCTCTACATGCACGTATTATTCTAACTGCTATTTCTCCTCTATTTGCTATTAAAATTTTCTTTAGCATCTTATCACCTACCCAATTGCAAACATTATTTCACCTTGGCAAACTACCTTTCCATCTACACTTGCATACCCAGTTCCAACTCCTATAGATCCTCTTAATTTTGTTATCTCAATTTCTAAATCTAATCTATCCCCAGGCATTACTTGTTGCTTCCATCTTACTTTGTCTGCTCCAACTAAAAAACCTATTTTCCCTTTGAATTCTTCTTTTGAAAGAATACAAATAGCACCCATTTGTGCCAAAGCTTCTAATATCAAAACTCCTGGCATTACTGGATAATCTGGAAAATGTCCGTTGAAAAATTCTTCATTTATAGATATATTTTTAAATCCTTTTGCTCTTTTTCCTTCTTCAACTTCTTCTACTCTGTCTATCATTAAAAATGGATATCTATGTGGTAAAATTTCTTTGATTTCTTTTGCTCCTAACATAATTTTCTCCTATAATTTTTTAACCTTAAATAATTCTTGTCCATATTGGACCATCTTGCCCTCTTGTGCCATAATCTCAACTATCTCACAATTAAATTCAGCATTTATTTCATTCATCAATTTCATTGCTTCGACTATGCAAACTATATCACCTTTGCTTACCTTGTCCCCTTTTTGAACAAAAGACTCTGCATCAGGTGATGATTTTGAATAAAATGTACCAACTATTGGCGATTTTATAAAATCTATATTTTCTTCTAATTGTGACTTGTTCGTCATATTTTCATTTTCTTTAATATTTATTTTTGAAGAAATTGTATTGTTATGTTGTTTTTCTTCCTTATTTTCTATTGCTGAAACTTCATTTTGCATTTTATTAGATACATAATCTCTAGACATACTCTTGTCTATTTTTATATATCCATCTTCATTCTCCAATTCAAAATAAGCTAATTTTGAATCATCTAAAATAGAAATTAATTCCTTTACTTCATTAAAATTCATAGTGTCCTCCGATTAATCCCACTTTTTAAATAATAGACATGCATTATGTCCTCCAAATCCAAGTGAATTGTTAAGAGCATATTTTAAATCTGCACATCTTCCTTTGTTTGGAACATAATCCAAATCTAATTCTTCTTCACTTTCTGTATAACCTATTGTTGGAGGTATAAAACCTTCATTTAATGCTCTTACACATATTATTGATTCAACCGCTCCCGCTGCACCTAATAAATGACCTATCATTGATTTTGTCGATGATATTGGTATATTTTTCGCATCTTCTCCGAAAGCATTTTTTATAGCTCTAGTTTCATATAAGTCATTGTAGTAAGTAGATGTCCCATGTGCATTTATGTATGAAACATCGTTCATTTTTACATTTGCTTCTTTGACTGCATTTTTCATCGCATTTGCTGCAGCTACGCCTTCTGGTGATGGAGAAGTTATATGATATGCATCACATGTTGAGCCATATCCAACGATTTCTGCAAGTATATTAGCACCTCTTTTTTTAGCATGTTCTAAACTTTCGATTACTAATATTCCAGCACCTTCTCCCATTACAAATCCTCCTCTATCTTTGTCAAATGGAATTGATGCTTTAGTTTTATTTTTGCTAGTTGATAATGCTCTCATATTTGCAAACCCTGCAATTGCAATTGGTGTAATTGATGATTCACAACCACCAGTTATAGCTATATCAGCATAACCATCTTTTATATGTCTGTATGCATCTCCTATACTATTAGTTCCCGTTGCACAAGCTGTTACTACTGATGTACACATTCCTCTAGCCCCAAATTTAATTGCGATGTTTGCTGCTGCTGCATTTATTATAGTCATTGGTATATACATTGGTGATATTCGTTTTATCCCTTTAGTATGTAGCGTTTTGAATTCTTTTTCATTAGTATTAAATCCACCAATACCTGAACCTACTATAACTGCAAATCTGTCTTTATCTATTTGATTTAAATCTAATTTTGCATTTTCAACCGCCTCCATACTTGCAATCAGTGCGTATTGAGTAAATTTATCTAATCTTCTACATTCTTTTTTATCTAAAAATTTTTCTATGTCTAAGTTCTTTACTTCTCCCGCAAATTTCACATCTAATCCTTCTGTATCGATTGATTTTATTGTATCTATTCCTAATTTTCCAGATTTGGCATTTTCCCAAAATTCAGTTTCTGTATTTCCAATTGGAGTTACAGCCCCCATTCCTGTTATAACTACTCTATTTTTCATTTAATCCTCCTATTTTTCGAATTACATAGCCATTCCACCATCTACGTGAATTACTTGGCCTGTTATATAATTTGAATTTTCACTGCCTAAAAATAATGCCACATTTGCTATATCTTCAACATTTCCAAATTTATTTAATGGTATTTGTGATAATATTTTTTTCTTTTGATCATCACTCAAAATCTTGGTCATATCTGTATCTATAAATCCTGGGGCTATTGCATTAACTGTGATATTTCTGCTTCCTATTTCTTTTGCAAGTGATTTTGTCATCCCGATTAATCCAGCCTTTGATGCACAATAATTAACTTGTCCTGGATTTCCAACCACACCTACTACAGATGCCATATTTACTATTTTTCCGTATTTTTGCTTTAACATTATCGGAGTCACTGCTTTTAAACAGTTGAAAGCCCCTTTTAAATTTGTTTTTATTACTCTATCAAAATCTTCTTCTTTCATTCTTATAATAAGATTGTCTTTTGTTATTCCAGCATTGTTTACTAATATATCAACTCTTCCAAATTCTTTTTTTGCTTCTTTTATAAGATTTTCTGCTTGTTCTAATTCGCTTACATCTGCTTTTACTACTAATACTTGAGAACCTAAATCTTCTAATTCTTTTTTAACTTTTAATGCTTCTTCCTCATTATTTCTATAATTAATAACTACATTTGCCCCTTCTTTTGCAAATTTTGTAGCTATACATTTTCCTATTCCTCTTGATGCACCTGTTATTACAGCACATTTTCCCTTTAACATAAAATCCTCCATTTTAGCTTTTATAAGTTTTATAAAGCCACTTTAATGTATAATTTCTTTATAATTCCAAACTTGATATTGTGCTTTCTAATGAATCAATATCACACACATTATATATTTTTACTGATTTATCTATTTTTTTTACAAATCCACTTAATGCTTTTCCTGGGCCAACTTCTATAAAAGTGTCCACACCCTTGTTTATTAAATCTCTTATGCTATTTTCGAATAAAACTGGTGACATTATTTGTTGTCTAAGTAGCTCTTTTATATCATCGTCTTTTTTATAGGGGGCACCTTTTACATTTGAATATACAACCTTTTTAAAATCATTTATATCTGCTTTTTTTACTTCTTCATAAAATTTATAACTTGCATCTTTGTACATCGAACAGTGAAACGGACCACTTACCTTTAATGGAAGTGCCCTTCCACCAAGTTCTTTTGCTATTTTAACACTCGCCTCTAAAGCTTTTACTTCTCCTGAAATTACTGTTTGACCAGGACAATTATAATTTGCACCTTCGACTAATCCAAATTCACTTGATCTTTTTATCAATTCTTCAACCTTTTCTGGACTTAATTTTAAAACTGCCATCATACTTCCTTCTTCTGGGCTTATAGCACTATCCATTATCTCAGCTCTCTTTTTGATTAGTTTAATTCCATCTTCAAAACTTATCACACCAGAATCAACAAGTGCACCATATTCACCTAATGAAAGTCCCAAGGTATACTTAGCAGAAATTCCTCTAAGCTCTACAGCCTTAGCACATGCAAGCGATGTGAGTAGGATTGCTGGTTGTGAATATTTAGTTCTTTTTAAATCATCTTCATTACCATTAAAAATCATCTCTTTCATAGGCATATTTAAAATCTCATCACCCATATCGAATATTTCTTTACATTCATCTATATTGTCATATAAACTTTTTCCCATGCCTACATATTGTGAACCTTGCCCTGGAAAAAGAAATGCTATATTCTCATTCATAATCTCCTCCATATAAAACTTGTGTAATTTATTTATGCATTGAATTTAAAACTTATATTATTTGTCTATTTATAATTTATACATTTATCAAACTCAGTCATTAGCTCTTCTATTATTTCCTTGCAACTTTGCTCCTTTTTCACAAGTCCCGCTATTTGACCTGCCATAACACTTCCATTTTCTGTGTCCCCTTCTATAACTGCTTTTCTTAAAGCACCTCTAGTTAAAGATTCTAGTTTTTCAGAATTCGAATTACTTTTTTCTATTTTTATATACTCTCTAGTTAGTTTATTTCTAAGAACTCTTACTGGATGAGAAGTTGAAGTCCCTGTCACTTCTGTTTCTATATCTTTAGCTTTTAATACTTTTTCTTTATAGTTTTTATGTACATTACATTCATTTGAAACTAAAAAACGAGTTCCCATTTGGACACCGACAGCTCCCAACATAAATGATGCCGCGATTCCTCTTCCGTCTCCAATTCCCCCAGCTGCTATAACTGGAATATTCACTGCATCTACAACTTGTGGAACTAAACTCATTGTAGTCGTTTGGCCTATATGTCCGCCAGACTCCATTCCCTCAGCTATCACGGCATCTGCACCGAACTTCTCCATTCTTTTTGCAATCGCTACTGATGGAACTACTGGAATAACCTTAATTCCGTGACTTTTCCACATTTCTATATATTTACCTGGACTTCCTGCACCCGTTGTAACTACAGGGACTTTTTCATCACATACTAAATGTGCTATCTCATCTGCATTATCTTGCATAAGCATTACATTTACACCAAATGGTTTATCTGTTAGCTCCTTTGCTTTTCTAATTTGGGCTCTTACAACTTCTGTTGGTCCAACACCACTTATTATCCCAAGGCCACCTGCCTCACTAACTCCAACAGCAAGAGATGCATCTGCAATCCATGCCATACCTCCTTGTATTATTGGATATTTTATATTCAATAATTCTGTTATCACATTACAATTCATAACCTCGTTAAATCCTCTCTTAATATATTTTAATAAATCTAACTAAATAGCTAGTTAGATTTATTTGGATTTATTAAATTTTCACTTTGCAATAATCCTACTTAACTGCAACTTTTCCTTCTATGTATGCAACTAAATCTTGAACTGATTTTAGATTTTCAGCATCTTCTATTTCAATATCGAATTCTTCTTCTATCTCAGTAACTAATTCAAAAACATCTAGTGAATCTATTTCTAAAGATTCAAAAGTACTTTCCAATTTTATATCGTCCTTTTCTAAAGATAAGCTTTCTACCATCATTTCTTGTATTTTTTCAAACATAATTTTTCCTCCTAATTTTGATATTAATTTTTTGTTTTTTAATTTTAATCTTAGTAAATCTTTTATTCCCTTATTTTTTTATAATTTATTAAATTAATTTTGAGTATTATCCCAAATTAATTATTTTGCCATTTTATTAAGCAGGCTCCAGACGTAAGCCCTGCCCCAAATCCAACTGCAATTAATTTATCTCCTTTTTTAAGCAAATTCTTTTCACTCATTTCGCTTATTGCAATTGGTATTGATGCTGCTGAAGTATTTCCATATTCATCTATATTTATATAGAATTTATCCACAGGAATTTCTAACTTCTTGGCAGCAAATTGAATAATTCTTTCATTCGCCTGGTGCGGTATTATATAAGCTATATCTTCTAGACTTAAATTATTATCTTTTAAAATTTGCTTTATTAGACTTACTATCTCAACTGTTGCAAATTTAAAAATCTCACTTCCATTCATATTTAGGTATGGATTCATTCTTATTTTTTCATCGATATATGGGTTTGTTAAATCCTTAGCGCCAATAGTGAGATTTTCCCACTTTATTCCCTTTGATTTACATATGACATCTAAAATTCCTTCATTTTCACTAAGTGATAAAACCACAGCCCCAGCACCATCTCCAAATAAAACACATGTTGATCTATCATTCCAATCAATTGATTTTGATAAAGTTTCAGCACCGATTACTAAAGCCTTTTTTATATCATTTGAAACCATTATAGATTTTGCAACATTAATTCCATATATAAATCCAGAACATGCAGCACCTAAATCAAATGCAAATGCATTTTTTGCTCCTATATTTTTCTGAACTATACAGGCTGTAGCAGGTGTATACATATCTGGTGTGCATGTGGCAACGATTATTAAATCTATGTCACACACATCTATATTCGAATCATGAATTGCATTTAAAGCTGCTTTTGATGCTATATCTGATGTATTTTCATTTGTAGTAATATGCCTTTGTTTTATACCAGTTCTTGAAACTATCCATTCATCACTCGTTTCTACAATCTGACTTAACATATTGTTAGTAACTATTTTTGATGGAATATATTTTCCAACACCAGCTATAACTACATTGTTCATCTATTACCCCCTCTTTTTAATCACAAAATATTTGCTTTTATAATTATTTATATATTAAATATTTTGATTATCAAAATTTATCATGAACAAAATATATTACATTCAAACAAAAAAGTCAACTATATTTTTTATAGTCATAACTTTCAAAGAATATAAAAATATTGAAAACACTAATTTTGAAAAACTTATGTTTTTTTAAAAAACATTATAATTTATCTATTAAAAATATTTTTCTTTATTTAGATAATTTTTTATAGTATAATGAGCTCAATCTTAGTAAACCTTTTATATCCTATAGGGAGGAAACTTATGAAACCATTAATAATTGGAGATTTAATTATAAAAACACCTGTAATTCAAGGTGGAATGGGAATTGGAATATCCAGAGAAAATCTTGCATCAGCTGTTAGTAATGCTGGAGGACTTGGAGTAATTTCAGGTATAAATATAGGATATGATGAAGAAGGATTTAATAAAGATCCACTTTCTACAAATCTAAAATCATTAAAAAAACATATACAAAAAGCAAAAGAATTATCAAATAACAAACCTCTAGGTATAAATCTTATGGTCGCTATGAATTTTTATGAAGAACATGTAAAAACTGCTATCGAATCCGGAATTGATATTATAATATCAGGTGCTGGACTTCCTATAAAATTACCGAAATTTATAGGAAATTCAAACGTTAAAATTGCACCAATAGTATCTTCTGCTAAGGCATGCAAATTATTACTTAAAATGTGGGATAAAAAATATAATAAAACCGCTGATATGATAGTAGTTGAAGGACCAAAAGCTGGTGGTCATCTAGGATTTCATAAAGATGATTTAAAAGATATAGATTCTATAGATTATGATGGAGAATTTATGAGAATATTAGAAATCACAAAAGAATATGGCCAAAAATACGACAAAGAAATACCAGTAATAGCCGCTGGTGGTATTTCAACAAGCTCTGATGTGAAAAAATATATAAATATGGGAGCTGCAGGAGTACAAGTCGGAACTTTATTTGTAGCAACAGAAGAATGTGATGCAAATATAACCTTCAAAAATACATATATCAAATGCAAAAAAGAAGATATAAAAATCGTTAAGAGTCCAGTTGGTCTTCCCGGAAGAGCTATTTACAATAAATTTTTAGAAAAACTTGAATCAAATAAACCTAAAATAAAAAAATGCTATAACTGTATGGAAACATGTAATCCTTCATCTACGCCTTACTGTATATCTCAAGCACTTATAAATGCGGTAAATGGTGATATAGATAATGCCCTTTTATTTTGTGGTGCTGAGGCTTATAAAATAAATAAAATTAAAACTGTAAAAAAAGTTATAGATGAATTAATATCAGAAATTTAATAACTTAAAAGGGCAATGCTAATTAATAGCACTGCCCTTTTTGAATAATTATTTAATTTATATTAATCTTACCCAATACCGCCTAATAATATTCCGACTACAAATACAAATATAGATATAAATACATAAACATATTTAGCTGTAGGTTTAAACCAATTTCCTAACGTTTTGCTTGAACCTGTTTCTATTTCTGCTTTTGCCTTGTCAACTCCAATTACCCAGAAGAACATAACACCAGCGATAA
>JABLTT010001866.1_pt1 | contig 18080 bp, 10 predicted proteins | sample 7160061 | NCBI WGS metagenome assembly JABLTT01 (sample SAMN14651232, study PRJNA627086) | human gut metagenome | isolation source: feces | host: Homo sapiens
AACTCCCGGAACAGGCGCACATCCGACGCCCTGCTCCGGGAGCTGCCATTTCTAAAAAGATTTATTTCTTTACGCTTTTCCGTGCGTCCTCCATCAAGTTCAGCGTTTCGCCCAGCACGTCCAGCGGGGTCATCGGGGGGAGGATCTTCACGCTGATGTACGGTTTCCCGCTTGCGTTGAGCGTCACGCGCTTTTTGAGGGTGGAGGTCAGCGCCGCCATCTGCGCCATGTCCGCTGGGTTCTTCAGGCTGAAGCCCGGCTTATACAGCAGCAGGCAGTCGTCGCGCTGTTTGACCTCGCTGATGCCCAGGCCGGAGGCCAGGTTGCGCAGCAGCGCGACTTCGATCAGCCCGTTGACGCTCTCCGGCGGCTCGCCGAAGCGGTCGATCAGTTCGTCGGTCACGTCCAGCGCGTCCTCGCGGGTACGGATGTCTGCAATGCGGCGGTAAATTTCCAGACGCTGGCTGAGGTTCTCGATGTATTTGTCCGGGATGTGCGCCTGAATCTGCATATCCACCAGGCATTCCTGGCCGTATTCCTGCACCTCTTCGCCCTTCTCGCGGCGGATCGCCTCGCTGAGCAGGCGCAGGTACATGTCGTAGCCCACGGTCTCCATATGGCCGTGCTGTTCGCCGCCCAGGATGTTCCCCGCGCCTCGGATCTCGAGGTCGCGCATCGCAATCTTAAACCCGGACCCGAATTCGGTGAATTCCCGGATTGCGGACAGCCGCTTCTGGGAGATCTCGGAGAGCACCTTGTTCGGCGTGAACGTCAAATAGGCATAGGCGCGCCGTGCGGAACGGCCCACGCGCCCGCGGAGCTGGTGCAGCTGCGAGAGGCCCATGCGGTCCGCGTTCTCGATGATGAGCGTGTTGGCGTTCGGCACGTCCACACCGGTTTCGATGATGGTGGTGCATACCAGCACATCGATTTCGTGCTCCAGGAGCTTCCGCCAGACCTCGGAGAGCTCGTGCTCCGCCATCTTGCCGTGGCCGAACCCGACGCGCGCCTCCGGAATCTGCGCCTGGATGCGCGCGGCGGTGCGCTCGATGGACGCCACGTCGTTGTGCAGGTAGTAGACCTGGCCGCCGCGCCGCAGTTCCCGGCGGATGGCCTCGTTGATGACCGCGTTGTCGTGTTCCAGCACATAGGTCTGCACCGGATGGCGGTCGTGCGGCGCCTCCTCGATCACGCTCATGTCGCGGATGCCGGACAACGCCATATTTAAGGTGCGGGGGATGGGCGTTGCGGACAGGGTCAATACGTCCACATTGTTGCAGAGGGACTTCAGTTTTTCCTTCTGCGCCACGCCGAACCGCTGCTCCTCATCGATGATGACCAGGCCGAGGTCCTTGAATTTCACGTCTTTGCTGACCAGGCGGTGGGTGCCCACGATCATGTCGATTTCCCCGCGCTTGAGCTTGCGGATAATTTCTTCCTGCTGCTTCGGCGTGCGGAAGCGGGAGAGCAACTCCACGCGGACCGGGAAGCCCTCCATCCGGCGCGTCACCGTCTGGTAGTGCTGCCAGGCCAGGATCGTGGTGGGCACCAGCAACGCGCACTGCTTGGAGTCGCACACGCATTTGAAGGCGGCGCGCAGGGCGACTTCCGTCTTGCCGAAGCCCACGTCGCCGCAGAGCAGCCTGTCCATGGGCGCTTCCCGCTCCATATCGTTTTTGATCTCATCGATGCAGCGGAGCTGGTCCTCCGTCTCGTCGAATTCGAAATGCGATTCAAAGTCGCGCTGCCATTCATTGTCCTCGGAAAAAGCGTGCCCCTTGGCCTGCATCCGGTCGGCATAGAGCTTGATGAGCTCCTTCGCCATGTCCTTCACGGCGGTGCGCACGCGGGCCTTGGTCTTTTGCCACTCGGTGCCGCCCAGCCGGTTCAGCTTGATGTTGGCGTCTTCGCGCGGCCCGATGTATTTGGAGACCATGTCCAGCTGAGTGACCGGGACATAGAGCGTATCGCCCTTGGCGTATTTGAGCTTGATGTAATCCTTGACAACCCCGTGCATGTCGATTTTGTGGATTCCCTCGAACACGCCGATGCCGTGCGAAGCGTGTACAATATAGTCGCCCGGCTGCAATTCCGCGATGCTGTAGATCTCCTGGCTATTTTTGGCGCGCTTGGGCTTGCGCTGCTTGGTGGTGAGCAGGCGGCCGTGGGTGATCAAGCCGAAAAAGGCGCCGGGAATTTCCATACCGGCGGAGAGCGCGCCGGCGGTCACGACGACCGTGCCGCGCTGGATGGTCTGCGGGTTTTCCAGGTAGTCCGCGGGCAGGCCGGCGGCTTGCAGGTCCGCCGCAACGGTGCGCGCACTCCGTTCGTTTCCGGCCAATACCACGCAGGACCACTTGTTGTGGAGCATGTTCCGCAGGTCCTCTTCCAGGAGCTGCGTGCTGCCGCCCCACACGGAGAGCTGGCGCGCGGTTACGCCGATGAGCGTGCGGATGGGCGTATCATAACTGCCGCGCGCAAAGGTATCCAGATAGACCGTATCGTGCGAAAATTGCCCTACCGCATAGGTCCAATCGGCGCTGTAGGTGTCCAGCCCACGGCAGAGGACGCCCTCCTCCAAATAATCCTTGAGGTCCTCGCCCCATTGGAAGGCAGTGCTGCGGGCGCGGTCCTTGACTTTGGTCCCCTCGCTGACAAACAGGAGCATGTCGTCCGTCCGGTAGTCGAACAGCGTGGCGATGCGGCCGTACAGCAGGGGGAGAAATTTGTCCGCACAGCCAAGGTGGACGCCCTGTTCCAGCTTTTCCGCCTGTGCGCGCAAAATCTCCTTCGCCTTGGGCGCGGCCTTTCCGCGCAGGGAGGAGGCCAGTTTTTCGATCTTTTTGGCGAGCACCTGCGGGTCGTCGACCAACGCCTCCACGGCGGGCGCAAGGGTCAGCTTCTCGATGGATTCCGTGCGGCGCTGCGTCTCCAAGTCAAACAGGGAGAGCGTGTCAATCTCGTCGCCCCAGTATTCCAGGCGTACGGGATTGGCGGCGTCCGGCGTGAAGATGTCCAGGATGCCGCCGCGCTGGGAGAATTGCCCGGTGCCGTCGATCTGCGCAGCGCGCTCATAACCGCAGGCGACCAGCGCGGAGACCACCTCTTCCATGGGGATGCTCTGCCCGGCGGAGATCGTGATGGTGCGCTTGCGCAGCTCCTCCGGCGGGATCGTATATTGCAGGGCCGCGTCCAGGCAGGCGATCACCGCGTCGCACTCGCCGTTCAGGATGCGCGCTAGGGCCTGTAGGCGCTGATGTTCGTATTCATGGGAAGCGCCCTCCGCGTCGCGGAAGGTGAAATCACGCATGGGGACAACCAGCGGGTGCATCCCCATGGCGGAGAGGTCGTCGCAAAGGCGCTGCCCTTCGCTCTCGTCCCCGGCAAGGATGAACGCCTTGCGATGCTGGTTGGCGCAGAGCGTGTAGATAAAGGCCGCCTTGTGCACGCCGGATAAGCCGTTGACCGCGGCGGGAAGCTGCCCGGTTTGGACGGCATTGTCCAATGTTTGAAATTCTTTTAAGCGGTTTAAGGTGTTGCAAAGAAATTTCATATCGACTCCATACTGTGCGCAATGCAAATGCATTACGTTCTGTTAATCAGAAATAAAAACTACAAATAGGAAATATTTGATAACATAAGTAAGGCCAAAAAGCGGATGAACGGTGGGAAGACGTTGCTTGAAAGCCTATCAAAGATGGCCAGCAACACACGGAAGTATCTGTTACAAAATATACTATATGTATCAATTTACATAAACAATCCAAATTGTATACGAAGATAGGGGCAGGGAACCGGCGCAACTCAAGCCCCGTTGAAGCGGTTCATCGCCTCCGTACTGTTGCCGTTGACCATAAGCGCCACAGCCTCAGCCGCATGGTCGAATACATCGGAGAGCTGCTTCTGTTCCTGCTCCGTAAAGCGGCTCAGCACCCAATCCGCCAGATCCCACCCGGGGTTGGGTTTTGCGCCAATCCCGAGCTTTATCCGGGGAAAGGTATCTTTTCCGCTCAAATATATGATATTTTTCATGCCGTTATGCCCGCCGTCGCTGCCCTTCATGCGGATGCGCATCCGGCCCACCGGCAGGGAGATGTCGTCGAACAGGACGATCACCTTCTCCGCGGGGAGCTTATAAAACTGCATGGCTTCCTGTACGCTCTGCCCGGAGAGGTTCATAAAGGTGGAGGGCTTGAGCAGCAGGACGCTTTTCCCGCCGACTTCCGCGCGCGCGCAGAGCCCCTTGAATTTGAGGCGGTCGATCTGGACGCCGGCCTTTTCCGCAATCCGGTCGATGGCCATAAAGCCCGTGTTGTGCCGGGTGCCGTCGTATTTGCTGCCCGGGTTGCCCAGGCCGACGACCAGATATTCCACAGGCCCGGTGACCGGTGCGGGCCGTCTGAAGAACTTCTGAAACATAAAAACTCCCTTTCTATTGCCGGGTGGCACGTTTTTACGGGGCGCCCGGCGTTGGAATGCCCTGTGAACCGATGCGGCCGCCCCTGGGGGCGCGCCCGGACCGGCCGGGCGCTTTGCCGCACGAAAACGGGCGGATGGAACGGAAAGCGTGGTCCATCCGCCCGTTTGGTATATGGTTTCTGCGCGAAAACCGGCGAATCCCTGCGGAACCCGTCGGTTTTGCCGGACAGAAGAAGCAGGCGGGATAGCTGCGCTACCCCGCCCATGTGTACAAAATCAAAGGAAAACAGTCAGAGAGACCGCGCCCAGTTATACAAACATCGGGCTGACCGGCTTGTCCTCATAGATGCGCTCGATGGCTTCCGCGAAGAGCGGGGCCACGGGCAGGACTGTGAATTTCGGAAGCATCTTTTCTTCTGGCAGCGGGATGGTATCCAGGAGCACCAGCTCCTTGATCGCGCTGTCGCGGATGCGGTCGATCGCCGGGCCGGAGAGGACCGCGTGCGTGGCGCAGGCGGTGACGTCCTTCGCGCCCTTTTCCATGATGGCCGCCGCAGCGTTGCACAGGGTGCCTGCGGTGTCGATCATGTCGTCGACCAGGATGACCTTTTTGCCCTCAACGCTGCCGATGATGTTCATAACCTCGCAGACGTTGGCCTTCTGGCGGCGCTTGTCCACGATCGCCAGGCTGCATCCGATGCGGGCCGCGAAATTGCGCGCACGGGTGACGGAGCCCAGGTCGGGAGAAACGACAACGTATTCGTCGCTGTTTTCGCCCACGCGCTCCTTCATGAACGAGGAGAGCAGCGGCGCGCCCAGCAGATGGTCAACCGGGATGTTGAAGAAGCCCTGAATCTGCGCTGCGTGCAGGTCCATGGTCAGCAGGCGGTCGGCGCCCGCCGTGGTGAGCAGGTCTGCAACGAGCTTTGCAGAGATCGGGTCACGGGCCTTGGCTTTGCGGTCCTGACGGGCATAGCCAAAGTAGGGCATAACAGCCGTGATGCGGGCGGCGGACGCGCGCTTCATGGCGTCGATCATAATCAGTAGTTCCATGAGATTGTTGTTGACCGGTTCGCAGGTGGACTGCACAATAAAGCAATCGGAGCCGCGCACGGATTCAAAGAGCGAAACCGAGATTTCCCCGTCGCTGAACGTGCCGACCTCGCTCTTGCCCATGGACAATCCCAGGCACTCCGAAATCTGCTTTGCCATGCGCTGGTTTGCGCTTGCGGCAAAAATCTTGATGTCCTTGCCATGAAAATTCATTTTTGCTTCCCCCTATATTTTGTGTGACTCTTTCCCTTTTGGAATGCCCCGGCATCAAGGCGTCCCAATCACCGTAAAAGGCGCAACGGCCTGGCTGGATGAAATATTGGTGTGTTCGCAGGAGGCGAAACACAGCGACGCGCCATCGCCCACCGTACAGTCCGTCAGAACAACGCTTGGCCCAATGGAGCAATCCGCCCCGACCGCCGTATTCCCACGCAGGATGGTGTTTGGCAAAATGCGGGTGGAACGCCCGATGGTGACGTCCGGGCCGATCAGGACGCCGTCCGTGCAGGGGATCTCCACGCCCGCCAGCATTTGGGCATGCAAAACCCGCTCCCTGGCGATTTCGTTCAGGGAGTTCAGCTGCACGCAGTCATTCGCGCCCATCACCGCCGCTGGATCGGATGCGATGTAGGCTCCCGCGTTCTTATTCTGTTCGATCAAGAGGCGCACTGCGTCGGTGAGATAATACTCGCCCTGTGCATTGTCGTTGCGGATGCAGCCTAAGATGGAGAGCAGGTCGTCCGTGCGGAACCAGTAGGCCCCGGAGTTGATCTCCCGCACCGCAAGGGTCGCTTCGTCGGCGTCCTTCTGTTCCACAATGGCGCGCACGAGCCCCGTCGCCGGGTCGCGCACGATGCGGCCATAGCCGGACGGATCGTCCAGCTCCGCGCTGATCACCGTGACGGCATTGCCCTGGCCCACATGCGCTGCTAAGGCGGTTTTGAGCACCTCCGCGCTGACAAACGGCGCGTCTCCGTTGAGGACAAGCGTGTTCCCGCCGTTGTGCGCGCGCAAAAACGGCTCCGCCATCATCACGGCGTGCCCCGTCCCGCGCTGTTCCGCCTGCAACACATGGTGCAGGTTCGCGCCGCCGGGCTTTTGCGCCGCTTGCAGGTAAGCTTCCACCTGCTCGTGCTTATGTCCCGTCACCACGCACAGTTCCTTTACCCCCGCGCCCTCCGCGGCGTCCATCACCCATTGCAGCATGGGTTTGAACAGCACGGAAGCCAACACCTTCGGGTGGTTTGATTTCATGCGCTTTCCCTCGCCGCCGGCGAGGATAACGGCACAGGTCTGCTCTGGCATAGGCAAAATCCTCCGCATAAACTTTTAAAAGTTCCATTGGCGCTTGGGCCTTCCCTGTATCCGGCCGCAAGCACGAAAACGCCTGGCTTGCTATAAGCACACCCGGCTCTTGTTATTATTATCTCATATGTACGGAATTTTTCAAGCATTAATTCATGTTTCCAGCCGGATTTGTGGAACTTCCTCGGTTTTGCGCCGGAAAATTTACAAATCTCGGTGGGTTTTATTGAAAAAGAACTGGTAATCCAGCGGCTTTTTTGATATAATACGGGGAGAGCAAGAATGAGAATGTGTGTGACCTGTGCTCGTTATTTATTTTATTTAGGAGGTATATGTTCATGAGCCATAAGTATGTCTACCTTTTCTCTGAAGGAAACAAGGACATGCGTGAACTGCTCGGCGGCAAGGGCGCAAACCTTGCTGAAATGACAAAAGCAGGGATGCCTGTTCCGCAGGGTTTCACCATCAGCACCGAGGCGTGCACCCAGTATTATAAGGATGGCAGAAAGATCAACGATGAGATCCAGGCCCAGATCTATGAGTATCTCGGCAAGATGGAAGAGATTTGCGGCAAGAAGTTTGCCGATCCGGAGAACCCGCTGCTGGTTTCCGTCCGTTCCGGCGCCCGCGCTTCCATGCCCGGCATGATGGACACCATCCTGAACCTCGGCTTGAACGACGTCGTGGTTGAGGGCCTTGCGAAGTTCACCAACAACCCGCGTTTCGCATACGACTCCTATCGCCGCTTCATCCAGATGTTCAGCGACGTTGTTATGGAGCTGCCGAAGCCGGAATTCGAAAAGATCATCGACCAGAAGAAGGAAGAGAAGGGCGTCAAGCAGGACACCGAGCTGGACACCGAGGACATGAAGGACCTCGTCAAGCGCTTCAAGGCCTTCTATAAGGAAAACAAGGGCGAGGATTTCCCGAGCGACCCGAAGGTGCAGCTCATGGAAGCGGTCAAGGCCGTGTTCCGTTCCTGGGATAACCCGCGCGCAAACGTCTATCGCCGCATGAACGAGATCCCGTACGACTGGGGCACTGCTGTCAACGTGCAGGCCATGGTCTTCGGCAACTCCGGCGATAAGTCCGGCACGGGCGTTGCGTTCACCCGCAACCCGGCAACCGGCGAGCATAAGCTCTTCGGCGAGTACCTGATCAATGCACAGGGCGAAGACGTTGTGGCCGGCGTCCGTACGCCGTCCCCGATCAGCCAGCTGGAGCAGGATATGCCCGAAGTGTACAAGCAGTTTGCAGAGATCGCAGACCGTCTTGAGAAGCACTATAAAGATATGCAGGACATGGAGTTCACCATCGAGAATGGCAAGCTCTACATGTTGCAGACCCGTAACGGCAAGCGCACCGCAAACGCTGCCCTGAAGATCGCCGTTGACCTCGTACACGAGGGCATGATCGACGAGGAAGAGGCAGTCCTGCGCGTAGAGCCGCAGCAGCTCGACGCTCTGCTGCATCCGCAGTTCGACGCGGACACCCTGAAGAAGGCGACCGTCGTTGGCAAGGGCCTGGCGGCTTCCCCTGGCGCAGCTTGCGGCAAGATCGTCTTCACGGCTGAGGACGCAAAAGAGTGGGCCAAGAAGGGCGAGAAGGTCGTTCTGGTCCGCCGCGAGACCTCCCCGGAGGACATCGAAGGCATGCAGGTTGCTGAGGGCATCCTGACCGTCCGCGGCGGCATGACCTCCCACGCAGCGGTTGTTGCTCGTGGCATGGGTACCTGCTGCGTTTCCGGCTGCGGCGAAATCAACGTCGACTATGACGCAAAGAACTTTACCCTCGGCGGCAAGACCTACAACGAGGGCGACTATATCTCCATCGACGGCTCCACCGGCAACATCTACGGCGAAGCCATCCCGACCGCTCCGGCTTCCATCGCGGGCGATTTCGGCCTGTTCATGGGCTGGGCGGACAAGTATCGCAAGCTGAAGGTTCGCACCAATGCGGATACCCCGCGTGACGCGCACCAGGCTCGCGAGTTCGGCGCAGAGGGCATCGGCCTCTGCCGTACCGAGCACATGTTCTTCGAGGGCGACCGCATCAAGGCGATGCGTGAGATGATCATTGCGGACAACACCGAGGACCGCAAGAAGGCGCTGGACAAGATCATGCCGTATCAGCAGGGCGACTTCGAGGCTCTGTTCGAAGAGATGAACGGCTATCCGGTCACCATCCGCTTCCTGGACCCGCCGCTCCATGAGTTCCTCCCGACCAAGGAAGAGGACATCGCGGAGATCGCCAAGGAGCTGAACGTGACGGTTGAGAAGGTTCACGAGGTCATCGAGAGCCTGCACGAGTTCAACCCGATGATGGGCCACCGCGGCTGCCGTCTGACGGTCACCTATCCGGAGATCGCAGAGATGCAGACCACCGCTGTCATCAACGCAGCAATCAACGTCCAGAAGAAGGGCGTCAACGTCATCCCGCAGATCATGATCCCGCTGGTAGGCGAGGTCAAGGAGTTCGACTTCGTGAAGAAGATCGTCGTTGCAACGGCGGACAAGCTCATCGCTGACGCTGGCGTCGAGCTGAAGTATGAGGTCGGCACCATGATCGAGATCCCGCGCGCCGCTTTGACCGCGGACAAGATCGCTGCGGACGCAGACTTCTTCTGCTATGGCACCAACGACTTGACCCAGATGACGTTCGGCTTCAGCCGTGACGACGCTGGCAAGTTCCTCGATGCCTACTATGACAACAAGATCTATGAGTCCGATCCGTTCGTGCACATCGACGTGGATGGCGTTGGCCGTCTCGTAGAGATGAGCGCAAAGGCTGGCCGCGAAGCAAATGCAGCCCTGCACCTGGGCATCTGCGGCGAGCACGGCGGCGACCCGACTTCCGTCGAGTTCTGCCATAAGGTTGGTTTGGACTATGTCTCCTGCTCTCCGTTCCGCGTGCCGATCGCACGTCTGGCTGCGGCGCAGGCTGCTGTGAAAGAGAAAAGAGCATAATAAAGCGAGTTAGCTAACAGGATAGCACACGGTTCAGAAAGCCCCTTCCCGATTTCGGGAAGGGGCTTTTGTCTGTCCAGTGGGTTTTTATGGTGCGGGCAGATTTTGCCAACGCAGGTGCTTTTTAGTTGAGCGCTTGATAGCAAAGAATGCAGGGGATTGCAAGGAAATAAATGGCTTGCCACAACAGAAGCCACATGCGAACACTTCCTTTTTCGATGGTTTTCTTCATTTTACTGCATAACGCGGTATCCGTCAATACTGCAATTTGCGGTAAGAACGAATAAATAAACAGGACTGCGTTATTCTGGTGTTAGGTGATCGCATGTACCAACGTATCAGAGATTTACGGGAAGACAAGGACCTGACACAGGCAGAAATGGCGCAGATTTTATATTGCTCGCAGCAGGTTTACAGCAATTATGAGCTCGGGCAGAGGGACATTCCCACAAAGGTTCTCATCAGCCTGGCGAAATATCATCATACAACGACGGACTATCTTTTGGGGCTGACGAATTATCGCGGGATTCCCAAAGAGTATACAGAGAAGACGGAGTAAGGAGCCAAGCCACATTTGTGTCTTGCCGGGAAATAGGGTTTCTTGCCAAAAGAAAGTAAGCAACATGGAACGGTTTCCAGAGTGGGACGCCAAAACCGAAGGGCTTTAGCTGGGGCTAAAGTCCTTTTCTTTTTTAGGCTGGCAACGGGAGCATTCTATGGAGAAAGACGTCCGGTTGGAGCAGCGTCCCATGGAGATCTCCCGTTCGGCGTATTCCTAGGGGTGGAGGGAGGCGTGTTTCTTTTTGGTAACACGATGGAAGAAATCCGCGTATCCGTCGGGAAGGAACCGGATCAAAGGAAGCCGTTGACCAGCTTGGCGGGAGGGGCCATAGGTGGTAAAGAAATCGTGAGGCAGCCTGGAGACGAAATGGAAATATTGACAAGTTTTCGGGAAGCCCCTATAATATAGAAACAGATGCATAAGCCTCCATAGTTAAATGGATATAACGAGCCCCTCCTAAGAGAACTAACTACGGTTCACTAAAGGAGGCGGCGTGGGATAACTTTGTTAAGTTCAAAATTTAATATGTGCCAGTAGCTCAGTTGGATAGAGCACCGCCCTCCTAAGGCGGGTGTCGGGGGTTCAAGTCCCTTCTGGCACGCCAGACAATCATTGTCGGATAAGGGTTTCCGGCGTTTTTGCTTGCTTACAAGTTGCGATTGTAGGCAAGCAATTTTTTTGCCTTTCATTTATGTTCCCCATCCTTTTTTCGGGCTAACACAGCTAAGGTTTTTGCTCATACAGGAAGGCTGTTTTTGAGGTGAAAATCACCCCTGCTAAGGTTTTTGAAGCCTTCTGCGGAAATTTGCGCTAAGGTTTTATGGCCGCCAGCAATTTAGTTAACAGCTCTGGATTATCCTGAATGATACGAAGTAGTTCTTCTGCGTCCTGCTGTGGTTTGGCATCTCCGCCCTTGTGATAATCCTCTTCCATCTTTTGCGCGATTTTTACTTGATCGTCGTCATAAGCTTTTGAATAGCGGATTACCATATCAGGTTCTGCCCACCCGCCTGCTCGCATCACCGCTTTCAGATTGCCGTTAGAAACTTGCATTTTCTTTGTGGCGCTGGCAGCACGGACACTATGGAAAACAACATCGTCCAGTTTGTCTTCTGGGACGCTGGTAAACTTATAACCATTTTCACGCATTTCCACAATAATATCTTTAAACTTCCGGTTCAACTGCTCCTGCATGATAGGGCGTCCATTGGGCTGGCAGATAATTAACTGATTGTCTTGATAATCGTCGCCGAAGATATTGGCAATCATTTCTTCCTGCATTTTCTTCAGCTGATCAAGCTTTTCAATCATAAGGTTGTTCAATTTGCTAAACCTCTCCGTAGCTTCTGTCTTGGGAGCTTTCAGAACGACCACCGTTTTGTTGTATGCGTTCATAATTGGAAAAGTATAGTAAATGATGAGTTTCGGCAAGTTGAGATTCTTTTTCGCCACCCTATCAAGTGCTTTGTAAATGTGCAAGGTTTTCTCAGTCCGGTTGTAATCCGGCCATTGAAGCCCACCTACTTCTCCACCACGAGTTGTGCAGTAATACTGAATGGCAAGAGCAACATGTATCGTGTATCGCTCATAGTCACTTGGATCGTCAGTGTAATCCAGTATCCATTCAAATTCATCGGGTGAAAAGGCTGGACGCTCTTCCTCCTTATGTTCGGGAAGATCCGCGTCATTAAATGGGTTTTGCCGAATGTACTTCCACTTTCGAGCTTGATTAAAAGCAGTCCGGAGTACCTTATGGATGTCACGCACAATAGCAGAGGTAACATGCCCGCCTTCATCACTACCCTTTTGTTTCCCTCTGTTTGCCACGAGAGGGCACTCTTTGATCAGAAAATCATAGTAAGTATCGATCATTTGTGTAGTAATATCGACAATCTTGTGCTGACCAAAATGGGGGTAAACATAGTTAATCATTCTGGAGCGGGAGCTGGTATAGTACGAATCACCCCAATGCTTTGTTCCATATTTCTCAATGAATTCTTCCATGTATTCTTCGAGAGTCGCATCGGTAGGGTTATCGCCAGCATTGTTGGAAACAGCTTTGACTACTTGCTTCTTCGCTTTTTCACGCGCCTTTTTTCTCTGTTCACGCCACTTCTTTTCTTCAGCATTTTTCTTGTCACGCAATTTCTCTGCCTGAGATGCCGTCAGTCCCGATTTCATAACAGGATGCCTGTCGTCACCTTCGTAGTATGTGACAGCGTATTTCCCATTTCGTTTGCTAATGCTTGCCATTACACTTCACCTCCCCAAAGAGAGATGGTGCAGTTCTTTTTATAGACTAAAGATTCCATATTCGATTATTCCTCCATTTGAGACGATTGGTTATCCAACCATGCATCAAAAGAGGTCTTAGAAACCCGTATGCTTCTGCCAATGTGGACAATCTTAAAGCTACCGGAATTGCACAGTTCGTATGCTTTTTTCCTGCTGACACCAAGAATATCCATTACTTCTGCAACAGTATAGGTCCTCTTTGCAACAGTTGGATTGGTGAAATTTTCTGTGCGTCCGATCGTCATTACCTCCCTTCTTACAATCGGACGGATTGAGGAATCCATAGTCTGTAATAGCACCTTAATTATATAATAATAGGACCCTCAATTCAATCCGATTATTTATTTCTGGATGGTCAAAATCACTTTCCAAAGGCCATTTCCTGCGCCGGGGCTTTCCGCCGCGTATTGCCAGGGCCCGCTGTGCGGTATTTCAATCGTGGGCGGGCTCCATGTGGTCATCGCACACTGTCCGCGATCCCTGTATAACTCCAATGGAAAAGGTTATGGGGCTTGTCAAGGTACAAAAAGAGCGTGCAGACCGGCTACGGAGTCCCATGCCATGTCTGTACGCCCTATATATAGGAGATGGCGGCCAAATTTCTGCAAATCCTGTGCCTTTTGATGAGTTTTTTTGAGCAATGCCATTTTCAGCAACAGAAAGATACTATATATAGATGATATTCCTTGACTAACGCAAGATATTGTGTTACACTGTTTCTGTAATTGATTTTTGTGCGCTCCCCTTGTGGGATACAGACTTAGTTTCTGTACCGCGGATTGAAAAATCTGCATTGCACACGCAGTCAAGATTGTACTTGTGCCAGTAGTATTACTGCGCCCCTCTGGGCCGGTATATTACTGGCTTTTTTTGTTTTCCGGGACTTTTGCTCCCGTCAGCGAGGATGACTTTGGTTCATAGGCAGCTATGGACATCAGGCGTTACGGCCTTTGTCACCCTCGCTTTTTTTCTGCCCAAATGCCGGAAACGGCTTTGAGGATATACCAAAATTACAGAAAGGCAGGTATGAACATGAATGTAAAAAAGCGGAGTCAGGAGTCTCTGACGAGTAAGAGGAAACCGATGGAGAGCTGGCGGCAGTACCAGAAGCTGAACCAGTCCGCACAGAAGCATTGCCCGGTGATTCGGGCGCCCGTCATTCCCCGCAGGACGCGGAGGGGGTGTTGAGTATGCCGGCAGGCAGTGTGGCTGTCAAAGAGCGGCATCAGCCCCGGGTGCTGGTGGAAACGGCAGGCTTGTCCGAAGAAGAATGGCTTGCTTACCGCCAGAAAGGCATTGGCGGCAGCGATGTTGCGGCTCTGCTGGGCATTTCACCGTGGCGGACGGCCCGGGATCTGTTTTATGACAAGCTGAACATTGCCGTGGTCGAGGACCATGAGGACAACTGGGTGGCCCTGGAGATGGGACACCTGTTGGAACCGTTGGTGGCGAAAATCTTCCAGCATCGAACTGGCTACAAGATCTATCAGATCAAAAAGATGTTCCAGCACCCGAAGTATCCCTGGATGCTGGCGGATGTGGACTACTTTGTAGAACTGCCGGACGGCACCACCGCTATTCTGGAGATCAAGACCACAAACTACAACGCCAAAGATAACTGGTGGCTGGACGGTGAGGAAACCATTCCGGCCTACTATGAGTCCCAGGGACGGCATTACATGGCCGTTATGGATGTGGACCGCTGTTTTTTCTGCTGCCTGTATGGCAACAACGAGCAGGAAAGCATTATCCGTGATATGCAGAGAGATCTGGCCTATGAGGATGAGATGATTTTCCTGGAGCAGAATTTCTGGGAAAATCATGTGCTTACCAGAACGCCGCCGCCTTACACCGAAGATGGCGACCTCGTGATCGAGAGCGTGCGCCGGTACACTGGCCCCGCTGACAAGGAGGCCCCCGCTGTATCACTCGACCTGCCCCTGACGGCCAAGCTGATGCGTTTTCTCCAGCTTCAGGAGCAGAAAAAAGGCGCAGAAGCAGGCAAAAAGGAAATCGAGGAAGATATGAAGCGGCTGAAGGCTGCCATCATTGCCAAAATGGGGAAAAGCTGCAAAGCCATCTGCCAGCAGGATGGGGTGAACTATACCGTCACCTACAATCCGGTGCGGACCCCCAGTATTGACAAGGATAATCTGAACAGGCTGAAGCTGGAACATCCGGACATCTATGAGCAGTATGTGACTGTTTCCGAATACCGCCGCTTCACGGTCAAGAGTGACGCCGAGGCGGCATAAAAGGAGGGAAAAAAGAAGTGATCCATAGAGGAACTTATGACGGGACGATCTACCATAACCCGGTAAACAAGTTCTGCATCATCAGCGTGAAGACCGCTGATAAGGAGGTGCCCCAGGAGGCCCGTTCCACCCGCCGGTACAGAGATCATCTGATCCGCTTTGTTGCGACGGGCTATGAACTGCCCCGCACGGACGCGGTAGAACTGGAACTGGACGGCGAATGGACAAAGGGCAAATATGGTGTGCAGCTTCAGGTGGAACAGTGGCGCGAGATCGTTCCCAAGACCAAGGACGGCGTGGAGGGCTATCTGGCCTCCGGCCTCATCAAAGGGATTGGGCCGGCGACTGCCGCACAGATCGTCTCCCGGTTTGGCGTGGAGACGCTGGATATTCTGCAAAACCATCCCGAGCGGCTGCTGGAGGTCAAGGGCATTACGGAAAACAAGCTGGAGGACATTAAAACCTCGTATGCGGAGAGCCGGATGCTCCAAGACTTGATGACGCTACTCTCCCCATTCAAGATCACGCCGAAAACGGCCTTGAAGATCTATCAGCACTTCGGGCCCGCCAGCGTGGACATCTTGAAAAAGAGTCCCTTTGAACTGTGCCAGGTGTCCGGTTTTGGATTTCTCCGGGTAGATGCCATCGTTCAGAAAAACGGCGGCGACCTGCATGACCCCATGCGGGTCAAGGGCGCACTGTTCTGGGCGCTGGAGGACAGCAAGGGCGGCAAAGGACATTTGTTCCTGCCTGGTGAAACTTTGCGGAAGGAGGCTCTTCGGCTTCTCAACGCAAAGATCCCCGTCCCGTCTCTCCGGCTTCATGAGCAGGAGGTCGCGGATGTGCTTCAGGACATGATCCTTCATGGCGAGGTGGTATCCGTCAAAGATAACATCTACCTGCCCCGCACATTCGCACAGGAAGATGAAACGGCCCGGCGTATTGCCATGCGGCTGATAGAGCCGTCTGCGCCGGAGCGCATTGAGCAGGCGCTGGAGCAGGTCAAGCGTGAAATGGGGCTGGTGCTGTCTTCCAAACAGGAGGCAGCGGTCTACGCGGCTTACCGCCACAGCCTGTCCATTATCACCGGTTCTCCCGGCACCGGCAAGACAACGGTGCTCAAGACCATTTTGGAAGTTTATCGCCGCCTGCACCCGAAAGGTGAAATCGTTCTGATGGCGCCGACCGGCCGTGCCAGCCGTCGTATGGCGGAAAGCACTGGCTTTGACAAGGCGCGGACGCTCCACAGCGGCCTGGGCCTCGGCAGTGAAGAAGATGACGCCAACCGCAGCAGACAGCAGGAGCCGTTGTCGGCGGACCTGATCATTGTGGACGAGTTTTCTATGGTGGATATGTGGTTGGCAGACAAATTTTTCTCCCGCATCAAAGATGGGGCCCGTGTCGTTCTCGTGGGCGACCCCGACCAGCTCCCCAGTGTGGGCGCCGGGACTGTGTTCCGCGAACTGATCGACTGTGGCTTGATTCCCGTCACGGTGCTGGACCAGATCTTCCGTCAGTCCAAGGACAGCCTGATCGCTTATAACGCCAAGTTTATCAACGAGGGCAACACCAAGCTGTACTTTGGGCCGGACTTTGTATTTATGGCAAGCGATAACCAGGCAGAGGCCGCGGAGCGGATCATCGCCCGTTACTGCCGGGAAATCGCGGAAAGCGGCATTGACCGGGTGCAGATTTTGTCCCCCTTCCGTTCGGAAGGCGCCGCATCGGCGGAACAACTCAACGAGGCCATCCGCGAGGTGGTCAACCCGTTCCGCTCTGCCGAGGAAGAAATCAAGATCGGCGTCAAAGTGTTCCGGGTCAACGACCGGATCATGCAGACCAAAAACACCGCCAAGGTGTCCAACGGCGACCTGGGATTTATCCGCTATATCAAAGACGATGAAAACGGCAAGCGTGTCGGCCTTGATTTTGGTGTGGGCCGAGAACTGGAATACAGCGTAGAGGATATGGTCAATCTGGACCTTGCCTACGCCACCACCATCCACAAGGCAATGGGCTCTGAGTATGAAACGGTCATCATGCCGCTTTTGAAAGCGCACACCGTCATGCTCTACCGCAACCTGCTCTATACCGGCATCACCCGGGCCAAAAAGCGCGTGGTGCTGATCGGCCAAAAGCAGGTGCTGTTTATGGCGATCCACCGGAATGAAATCGTCAAGAGGAATACGCTTCTGGGCAAGCGCATCGGCATGTACTATAAGGCCTATGCCAAGCGGGCCGGAATCCCGGTCCCGGCGGCTCTGGAAGAAGAACTGAAATACGCTGGTTAAAAAAGAGGCGCAAGGTGCAGAAAATTGCCCCGCGTCTCCTATTTATTACACAGGAAGGAGTATATGACATGAACGACAGCAATGCGAAAACGATGTACGAAACTGTGCCTGCGGCCGCTGAACTGAACAAGGTGCCGGGCTTTGACCCGCTCAAGTTCCTCCGCCGCACCAAGGACACCCTGAAGCTGGACCTGCCTTACCAGAAACTCTGGTTCCGCATGGCCCATCCCAACGGCCGTATGCGTCTGACGGCGCTGCGGATCACGGAGCAGATGGCGATTTTTGAGGCCAAGGTGTTCCTGGATCGCAGTGACGCGGAGCCGTTCAGTATGAGCACGGCCCAGCAGACTACCCAGGACAGCCGCGACTTCGTAAAAGCCGCCCAGAATGAGGCGCTGAGTCAGGCCCTTACGGACGCCGGTTTTGGCATCCAGCTGATAAGCGCCGACGCCCAGGCCGGTCCGATGGAAAAGAGGAGCGAAGCACCCGTAAAAAGGGCTGTAGAACCGCCCGCCAGTACGGTAGTGTGTGCGGCGCCCCAGCAGGAGCCCCACAGCGCCCCTCAGAAGGGCGATACGCCTGCCGAGGGGAAATCCCCTGCCAGACCGATTGAAGCGCCGCAAGGGGCGTTTGAGGCCGCAAGAACGGCAACCGTGACAACTGCCCCGCCGGAGGAAAACGCTGTTTCGGAAACGGTGGAGCAGCACCTGCCGGTGGAGCCCGAGAAAAAATTTGATAGGCTTCCGGTTGAGGTTTCGCCAAAAGCGGAACAGCCGGCGGCGGAGGATGAACAGGCGGATGAATTGCCTGTCCACGGCAATGTGACGGAGCTGCCAGTTCAGCACATGGAGAAGCCTGAACCTGCCGCCGAGCCGGTGCAGACCGAAGATGGCACTGCCGCGGCGGATACCGTAGCAGAGGCTCCCTCTTACAC
>JABLTT010079317.1_pt1 | contig 18033 bp, 13 predicted proteins | sample 7160061 | NCBI WGS metagenome assembly JABLTT01 (sample SAMN14651232, study PRJNA627086) | human gut metagenome | isolation source: feces | host: Homo sapiens
GCCCCGGCCAGCTCAGCCAGGGGCTGCTGGACGGCCTGGCGGGCGGCGCCGATCCCGAAACGATCCGCGAGCTCAGCCACACCTCCGCGGCGGCCCTGCTCGACCGGGTGCACCACACCGAGGATCCGGCTGTGGTCGAGCGCGTGCTGACGCTGGTCGACCACGAGGGCGTGGACGTCATCGCGGAGCTGTGGAGCCACGCGGAGCCCGATTCGCTGCCGGGGGTGCTGTGGCGGCTGTACCTGCTGCGGACGTGGATGCGCAAGCGGACGACCGCAATCGCGCAGCTGTGGAGGCTGGGCGAGCCGACTGTGACCTCGGCCTCGGCGATTGCGGGCGTGAACCAAGCCCCCACCGAAGAGGACATCGCGGCCACCGCCGATTCGATTCTGGCCGGTGCGTTCACGGGCGACTTCGCCGTGGCGTTGGACCGTGCAGCCGTGTTCACCGACGTGGTGGCCAACGGGTTGCGACTCCAGGCGCACCGGATGGTGGCGGGTTATGGTCCCGACGCAGCCGCATCGGACGAGGAGAAAACGGCGCGCACCCAAGCCGCGCGTCTCATGCACACGGCCGCCAATCTGATGAGCACCGCCAAGGTGTTCCATCACGGCGCCGCGCTCTGGCGGCACGGCAAGCTCGAATAATCCGGCGTGGCATACGCCGCGAGCCTGTACAATGTAGATTCGCGCCGGACCGTGCTTAAGCCCCGGGCTCCATTTGTTGCCGCCGCGAGCGGCGTTTGCGCCGACAGGCGCTTTCACGGTTCGGCGCTTCGCCTATCTTCTATCGCGTGGAATCGCGGCGCACCAGATCGAACGAGGTCACGTACTTGCGTGCCGGTTCCGACGACCCCTCGATGCGCGCGATCAGCATATCCACGGCGTGGCGTGCGTAATCGTCCACGTGCGGGTCGATCGTCGTCAATCCAGGCATGCAGTACTCGGCATCCGGCACGTTGTCGAACCCGATGACCTGCATATCCTGCGGCACGCGCACACCACGCCGCTGCAGCTCATGGATCACCCCGATGGCGAGTGCGTCGTTCAGGCACATGACCGCATCCGGACGCGGCACATCCGGATCATCCAGCAGTCCAGCCACGGCGTCCCGGCCGCCGGACTGCACCCACGTGGCGTTACGTACCAGCCGCCAATCGACCTGCAAGCCGCGCTCCTCGTGGGCCAGGACATACCCTTGAGTGCGCATCGTGCTGGTGGTCTCGGGCAACGGCTCACGGTCGGTGTCCGGACACGCGTTCTCCGCGGTGCCGCCGATCAACGCGATCCTGCGGCATCCCGAATCCAGCAGCGCCCCCACCGCGGTGCGTACGGCCTCCACGTTCGGCATCGTGACCCAATCGGCCAGTCCCTGCGTATCGTAATCGCCCACAATCACCAACGGATACGGCTGATGCAGTATCGTTCGGTCCGCAATCGGCGAGCCCATGAAGAAGATCCAGCCGTCCGCGGCCAGCTTCTTCGTCTCCGGGATCGCCTGCGCCAAGCCGCCGGCGCTGTTGTAGGTATCGGTGATCACCGCGTACCCGCGGGAACGTGCCGCCGCCACGATGCTGTCGGCGAGATAGGGCATGAACGGCTGGCAGAAATCGGTGATGGCCAGTCCGATGAGCTTCGTACCGCCGGTTTTCATGGCCCGGGCGGACACGTTGACACGGTATCCGAGGCGTTCGATGGCATCCTGGACACGCTGGCGCGTCTCCGGGCGCATACTGCCGGTGTTGTTCAGCACATTCGATACCGTCTTGATGGAGACGCCCGTCTCGCACGCCACATCGGTGATGGTCACACGTTTCGCCACAGCACCCCTCTCGTCGCACCATCGGGCATGTTCCGCACGGTTCAGTCGGAACGCCCGTCTGATTCCAGCATAACGCGTTTTCCCCAGCCGGTCCGTTCCCTTCCGCCCGGCCCGGGGAGCAGGGCCGTGCGATCCGTCCTTCTCCAGAACGGACCGCGCGGCCCATCGCGTCACTTGACGTGCAGGGCAGTCCAGCTCACCGGCGGCAGAGAGACGCGGACCACGCCGGACTCGGCATCGTACATGGCCGACCCGTTGGCGTGCGGGGTCACACGGTTCTGGTCGTCGAGCGTATTCGCGGCGAACAGATCGTCGTCGTGCAGCGTCTGCGCCTCGACGGATGCCGGCTGCGCGCCGTCCTGCAGCCTGATCTCGAACTCGGCGGTCGCCTCGAGCGAACGGTTCACCGCAAACACGGCGAGCGAGCCGTCGGCGCAACGAACGGCCACGGCGTTCACGCCGTCGACCTCGCCATAGCGCGGCGTATCCACGGTGCCGGCGGACAGCTTCGGCTCCAGCACGGTGCCGCCCTTGGCCAGGCGCGCAGTCACGGAGAACGGGTGGAACGTGGTCTGGCGCCAGGCCGGGCCGCCCGGCTCCGTCATGATCGGGGCGATGACATTGACCAGCTGCGCCAGGCTGGCGGCGCGCACGCGGTCGGCGTTCTTGAGCAGCGTGATCATCAGATCGCCGAACACCACGGCGTCGGCGGCGGTGTAGATGTCCTCCAGCAGACGCGGGGCCACCGGCCAGTTGCCGATGCCCTCGGGGGTCTTGCTCGGCTCCTCACCCTGGTACCAGACATTCCATTCATCGAACGAGATGTACACGTCGTGCGCGCTCTTCAGATGGGCCTTGGTGGCGTCGATGGTGGCGGCCACGTCCTTGATGAAGCCGTCCATATCCACGCCGGAGGCTAGGAAGCTGGCCATGTCGCGCGTGCCGTCCTCCTTGAAGAACGGCTGGTAGTAGGCGTGGCAGGAGACGAAGTTCACGTTCTCGTAGGTCTTCTCAAGAACGGTCTGCTCCCACTTGCCGAAGGTCGGCATGCCATGGGCGGAGGAGCCGCACACCACCAGTTCCACGTCCGGATCGATCTGGCGCATGCCGGCGGCCACTGAGGCGGCGAGCGTGCCGTAATCCTCGGCGGACTTGTGGCCGAGCTGCCACGGGCCGTCCATCTCGTTGCCCAGGCACCACATGCGGATATCGAACGGCTTGTCGGCGCCGTTGGCGCGGCGACGTTCCGACAGCTCGGTGCCGCCGGGCACGTTCGCGTACTCCAGCAGGTCCAGGGCCTCCTGCAGGCCGCGCGTGCCCAGGTTGACGGCCTCCATCAGCTCGTTGCCGCCGGTGGCCTCAAGCCATTCGGCCATCTCGTGCAGGCCGAATTCGTTGGTTTCGGTGGAATGCCAGGCCAGATCGAGTCGACGGGGACGTTCCTGCTTGGGGCCGACGCCGTCCTCCCAGCGGTAGCCGGACACGAAGTTGCCGCCCGGGTAGCGGATGGTGGTGGCGCCGAGTTCCTTGACCAGGTCGATGACGTCCTTGCGGAAGCCGTGCTCGTCGGCGGTCGGGTGGTCGGGCTCGTAGATGCCGGTGTACACGCAACGGCCAAGGTGCTCGACGAACGAACCGAACAGACGATTGTTGACCGGAGCAACCTCAAAATCGTCATCGACGACGAGACGTGCGGTCAGATGGTCCTGCTGGGGCATGGGATTCCTTTCTACATATCTGCATGCACTCTGCATACGTGACACGTATCCATACAACGATGTACCGCGGAGGCGCGGGCGACCGGGGACATCCGTGTGACAGCCACCAGTGTAGTACAACCTTGTACTGACTGCCGGAAGGCGTGTCGCAGAGTCGGCTGAGACCTTTTGGCACACCACTGCAGCAAAAAAGATCCCAAGAAGTCGAATTACAGTCCCATCCGACGCATAGCCACCGTGAACATACGGCAAAAGGCATCAACCACGTCACCCGTCCACCCGCTACATTCGCAAGCAGTACCGCCCACTCTGCATCATTCGCATATGCAAAGGCCGCGAACCGTGCGATGACGGTTCGCGGCCCCCTGACATGCCATTAGGCCACCCGGCTCGCGCCGGCTGTTCGGTCTGCCGGTTCAGCCCTCGCGCTTGGGCGCCTGGCTGGCCACGCGGGTCAGGCGCGGCGGGCGGCGCGTGGACACGAACAGCGGCTGCACCTCAACCAGCGGGTTGTACGGCGCCAGGCCGAACCACTTGACCGGGGAACCGGCCACGCGGCGAATCGCGTACTTGATCTGCAGCGAGAGGGCGCCACGGCCGGAGACCTTCGATTCGGGCATCAGCGCCTTGTGGATCACCACGTAGCGGATGGTGCCGATGCCGGGATCGGCGTCAAGCTTCGGGTAGATCGACTGCTGGTTCGGCAGCTCGCCGGTCTTCTCCAGATCGTGCATGATCTGATGCAGGTAGGCCGGGATGGACTGCGAGACCTTGAAGCCGAGGCGGATGCGCACACGGAACAGGTAGTCGGTACCGAAGCTCTCGACCGAATACTCGCGGGTGAACGGCTCGTCGGTGGTCTCGACGGCCACCGCCCACCATGCGCGGGCGCGCTTGGGGTGGTCGGCGAAGATCGAGAAGAAGATGTCCGTATCGAGACGCTTCAGGTCCGGATCGCTGGTCAGGTAGACGATGTTGTCCGCGAACCGGTGGATGCGGCTATCGCCGTGCAGCTTGTCCAGCGCGGGGAGGAAGTCCTTCGGCATCATGTGCCGACGCTGCGAGCGCTCCAGCTTGGTGCCCTCGTTCCACGTGTACATGACCATGAGAATCGCCAGCGTGAGCAGCAGCGTGAACCAGCCGCCATGCAGGAACTTGGCCATCGAAGCGGCGAAGAACAGGACCTGGATCGCCAGGAACACGACGGTGAACACAACGGCGCCGAACTTGTTGCTGCGGTGCCACAGGTAGATGCCCAGCAGGATCGTGGTGGTGATCATCGTGATGGTCAGCGCCAGGCCGTAGGCCGCCGAGATATGTTCCGAATCGCGGAACAGCAGCAACACGGCCAGCGTGGCCACGCACAGCACCACGTTGACGACCGGAATGTACAGCTGGCCGCGGGTGCGGGCCGGGTACCGGACCTGCAGATGCGGCATCCAGTTGAGGCCGGTGGCCTCGGAGACCATGGTGAACGCGCCCGTGATCAGCGCCTGGGAGGCGATGATGCCGGCGGTGACCGACAGCACGACGGCCACATAGCGCACGTTCGGATCCATCATCTGGAAGAACGGGTTGATCCCCTCGGCGTCGGCCAGTTCGGGGTTGTTCTGGTTGCGCAGCATCCACGCGCCCTGGCCGAAGTAGTTGAGCACCAACGCCACCTTGATGAACGGCCAGGTGAAGTAGATGTTGCCGCGGCCCACGTGGCCCATATCCGAGTACAGCGCCTCGGCGCCGGTGGTCGAAAGGAACACGGTGCCCATCAGCGCCAGACCGGCGGCGTTATTCGGACTGAACAGGAACTTGATGCCGTAGTACGGGTTGAGTGCGGCGAGCACGGACCAGTCGTTGCCGATGGCTACCACGCCGACGATCGCCAGGAACGCGAACCAGACCATCACCACCGAGCCGAAGACCTTGCCGATCGATTCGGTGCCACGCGACTGCACGGCGAACAGGATCACGATGATCACCGCGGTGATCATCATCGTCAGATCCTTATTCTCGGTGAACAGATGCTCCAACGCCGGCAGCGTCTTCAGGCCTTCGACGGCGGACGAGATCGACACGGCCGGCGTCAGCACCGAGTCCGCCAGGAACGCCGCGCCGCCGAGCATGGCCGGTATGACGAGCCATGCGCCGTATTTGCGAATCAACGAGTACAGGGCAAAGATGCCACCTTCGCCGTTGTTGTCGATGCGCATGGCGATCAGCACGTACTTGACCGTGGTGATCAGCGTGATCGACCAGAACACCAGCGACAGCATGCCCAGCACCGCTTCACGACCGGTGTTGGCCAGACCGCCCTGACCGGACAGGAAGGTTTGCGCGGTGTACAGGGGCGAGGTGCCGATGTCGCCGTAGACGACGCCGAGCGCCACGATGGCCATGCCGAGGCTGACCTTATCCGGACTGGACTGCAGTTTGCACCACCAGCGACCGATCGGACCGCGGGCGGCGACCTTGTCGAGCTTCTCGGCCTCCTTGCGTTCGGCCTCCTGCTGCTTGGTGATTTCCTCGCGCTCTTCCTTGGTCAGCTTGCTGCGCGAGACCTTCGGCGCGTTGGTGAATGAATCCGCCCTGAGCAGGGCTTGATCGGGTTTCTCGGCATTTCGATTAGCCGGGGAGGCACCGTTACGTTTCCCGGACTGCTTCCCGTTCTGCGACGACCCACGCTGACGTGATTCCGCCATAGTACATATCCTCCATCGCCGGGGACCTTCCCCGCACGCGAGTTTCTCTCACTAGTACGAGAAACGGCGCCGATTTTCGACGCCGCTTCCCTGCACTGCTGGATAGTCTATACGGTTCCTTCACCTTTTGCGAATCGAATTGTGAAGACGACCCCGGAAACCGTTGTCCCGCAACGTCTTCCGAACTTTGGCAACACACCGCGACCATATGTGAAGAAGCCGTCGGCGGGACGACGGGAACCCATCGTCCGCCGACGGCGCCTGCACCGTGGGCGTCGAAACCGACGACGCACCCGTGCGTCTGACCGCCGATTACGAGCTGGTCGTGCGCGAATCCACGCGACGGCAGACGGACACCCATCCGCCTCGCCTCGGAAAAACGTTACAAAACCACCCTCCATGTATGCGAAAAACGTTACAACAGACATTCTCCGCTGTCGGAAAAACGTTACGATAGAAACACACCAAACGCAGAAAAACGTTACAAGCGAGGTGACGACATGCTGTACCGCAATGCATGGGAGCAGCTTGAGACTTGGCGAACCGGCAATACCGCGGCCAGAAAACATGGCCGGCACACCAAAGCCCTGATGATCACCGGCGCACGCCAGGTCGGAAAAACCACACTGGTAAGGGAATTCGGAAGCCGACATTACAAGCGCCTCGCGGAATTGAACTTCCTCACCGACCCGGTAGCCGCCACCGTCTTCGACGGGGCCCTCGACGCGGACAGCGTGACGGCCAATCTCACCGCCTATCTCAAAACGACGCTTCCCCCTGGCGAGACACTGGTCCTCCTTGACGAGATACAAGAATGCCCACGAGCGCGAACGGCCATCAAATTCCTCGTGGAGGACGGACGATTCGATTACGTGGAGACCGGATCGCTGCTCGGCGTGCGAACGAAGGAGGTCCCTTCATACCCGGTGGGTTTCGAGGAATCCTTCCGCATGTATCCGTTGACCTTTGCCGAATACTGTCTGGCCAACGGCGTACCCGAGTCCACCCTGACCATGCTCCGGGAGCATTTCGATACGGCCACCCCCGTCAGCGACGCCATACACAACACCATGCAACGACTGTTCATGTCGTATATCGTGGTCGGAGGCATGCCGGAGATTGTGCAACGCTACGTCGACACCCATGACATAGCCCAGGTCGTTGATTTGCAGCACAATCTGCTCGACCTCTACCGCATCGACATCACGAAATACGCCGACAAAACCGACATGCCGAAGATACGTGCCATCTTCGACGCGGTGCCCGCACAGCTCGACGACCGCAATCGCCGGTTCGTCCTCGCGGACCTTGGCAAGACCGCACGCCAAAACCGCTACGCCAGCAGTTTCCTCTGGTTGGCCGACGCAGGCGTGACCCTGCCCTGCTACAACGTCACCGCTCCCACCGTGCCGCTGCAGGCAAACCGCAAATACAGCCTGTTCAAACTGTTCCTTGCGGATACGGGCCTGCTCTGCGCCTCGTCGATGGAGAACGTGCAGTTCGCCATTCTCAACGGTCAGATCGACATCAACATGGGGGCGATCGCGGAAAACGTGGTGGCGCAGGAACTGGCGGCGAACGGATTCGCCCTGCATTATTTCCACACCAAACGCCTGGGAGAGGTGGACTTTGTGGTGCAAACCGGGAATGCGGTGCTGCCCATCGAAGTCAAATCAGGCAGGGACTGGACTCAACATACGGCGCTGGACAACGTCATGGCCGTGCACGAGTGGAATCTTGACCGCGCACTCGTGCTATGCAACGGCAACCTCAGCCAAGACGGCAATGTGACATATCTGCCGTTGTACATGACGATGTTCATCAAGCCGCCGCAGCAGCCGGCAAGTATGCCGTTCGAGATAGACCTCAGCGCGTTGCGGTAACCGCTCACACCCCGTACACAGTGCGGGTCGCGCGGCGGGTGGCGCGCGCGACCTCGGCTACCGGCAGGTCGAACACGTCCGCCAGCGCGGCCAGCGTGTAGGGGATCATGTACGGGGCGTTCGTCCGGCCGCGGTACGGCATCGGTGCCAGGTACGGCGCGTCCGTCTCCACCATCACATGGTCGAGGCCCACAATGCGCGCCGACTCGCGGATGCCGTCGTTGCCCTTGTAGCTCACCGTGCCGGACATGCTCAGGTACCAGCCGTGCTCGCGAGCCACCTTGGCCATTTCCGCGTCGCCCGAATAACTGTGGAACACGGTGAATTCCGGGGCGCCATCCGCCAGCAGCGTCTCGATGACCTCGCGGTGCGCGTCGCGGTCGTGGATCTGCATCGGCAGGTTCAGCTCCTTGGCGAGCGCGATGTGGTCACGGAACGCCTGACGCTGCAGTTCGCGCGCCGAACCGCCTGTGCGGAAGAAGTCCATGCCGGTCTCGCCGATGGCCACCACCTGCTCGGGGTAGGCGACGGCCAGCCGGTGCACCTCGGCGAGCGCCTGGTCGAAGGGCACGTCGTGATGCGGCTTGTACTTGAGCTCCAACCCGTCCGGCCCGGGTACACCGCGGTGCCCGTGCAGCACCGATTCGTTGGGGTGGATGGCCAGAGCCGCGTGCACCACACCCGGATGGTCCAGGGCCATCTGCACGGCCGTCATCAGATCCGGCAGCTCGCAACCGGAGTCGATGACGCCTTCGATGCCGACAGCCGCGGCCTGGTCAAGCAGCTCGCTGACGCTGTAGACGGGAACCGGCGGCTGCCCCTTCATCTCCGCCTCGTGGCTCATCGCCTTGGAGAAGGGGACGACGGAGGCGACATGCGTATGGTTGTCGATGGTCCGGGCGTCTTCGGGCAGCGGCTCGGGGGCCGGCGCCCAGCTGCGGTCGCGGTGATGCTTGCTCATGGTTCCCCAGTGTAGCCCGGAGGGGGTTCGCACTACCTCGCGATTCAAATCAGGAGGCCTTGATTTTCCTTGCCTCCGTTTCCGAAAGTCGAGGCAGTGCAAACCTCAGTTGGGTATCACTTCAACGCAATGACCGTGAACGACCACGCCGGCGCCTCGTACATGCCGGATGCCAGATCACACGGCCGTTCGACCGGGCGAGTCGGCGCCTCCTCACCGCGAACACCCGCATATGGATTGTCGGCAGTCAACACGGTTGCCATGGCGGAAGCGCGAGATGCGGCGGGAATGCCCAGTGCATCAAGGGTCTGCGACAAGCCTACCGACACAGGTTCGGCCATCGCGTTGACGATGCGCAGGTAGGTCACGCCGGCCGCTGAATCCCGGGCAACGGCCACCGTACGCCGCGGTTCGTCCAGCTCCTCCTGTCCCGAGGCGATCGGCTTGCCATCGACACTCAACTCCATACCGGCACCACGGTCGGTCACCTTGACCTGCACGTGCCAAGTGGTGCCCGGACGCACCATATCTATGGAGACCTCGGTGCCGACGAGGGTGGACCCGCACCCTTCGCGCACCAGCTGCAGCTCGAAACTGCGTCCGAGCGAGACAACGTTATGGTCCGGACCGTCCACATCGCCCATGTGCACCTGCACGCCCCACATGCCCTCGTGGTAGGTCACGGTCATGTCCACCGTGTACGAGTCGGCTTCGAGCGCCAACCCGGTCACGACCGGCCCGTTGCCGCGATACGCGATGTCCGGCAGTTCGACCCGCTCCCCCGATTCGGTGGTGACGACGATATCCGTCAGATCCGCGCTCGCACCGCCCGTGACGGATAGCCCCACCGTGCGTGGCAGTTCCCGACGGAACAGGACGTCCCCGTCCCCGGCGACACAACACGCTAATCGATTCAATCATTGTCGTACGGCATGCCGTATCCGCCGCGGACCGCGGGGCGGCGCGATATACCATGGAGCCGGAGCCGTTTGGAAGGAGATGCCATGGTCACGCTCGACGATGTCGCCGCACGCGCCGGCGTCTCACGCATGACGGCGTCGAACGCGCTCCGGGGCAAGACGATCGTGCGCCCGGAAACGGCTCGCAAGGTCATCGCGGCCGCCGAGGAGCTCGGCTACCACCCCAACCTTGCGGCGCGCCAGCTCAGTTCGGGACGCACCCACGTCATCGGTCTGACCGTCGCCGATTTCGACCTGATCTTCCCCGCCGCCCTTGCCGCGGCCATCTCCGACCGGGCCCAGACGCTCGGATACCAGGTCATCGTGCAGCAGACGCGGTTCTCGCACGACTTCGAACGCCGCATGCTGTCCAGCGCCACCAGCCAGATCTGCGACGGCACGATCATCTGCTGGCCCAGTTCCGCCTCCGCCGAGATGGAGACCTTCGCCCGCGCCCACCCGCTGGTGCTGCTGGACGGGTTCGGCCTGGAAGGGCGCTGCGACTGCGTGTTCACCCCCTGCGCCGAAGGCATGGCGGCGGCGATGCGGCATCTGATCGAGCATGGCTGCCGCAGGGTGCTGATGCTCGGCGGCAGCTATCTGCCGCCGGAACGGTTCGCGGAGGCCGACACCTCCGAACGACGCCGCATCCGGGGTGCGGCCGAAGGACTACTGTCCAGCGGCCTACCGTACCGCGCCGACAACGTCTACCCCTGCGATTGGACGCGCGAGGCCGGCTACCGCCGTATGCAGGCCATCCTCGATGAGCGACGCGACTTCGACGGTGTCTGTTGCCTGAACGACCCGATCGCCATCGGCGCGCACAAGGCGTTGACCGAGGCCGGGGTTCGCGTACCGCAGGACGTGGCGGTCACCGGGTTCGACGGCGTGGAGGACGGCCGATACCTTGCCCCGGGCTTGACCAGCGTGACCATCAACGTGCACGAGGCCGCCGATACATGCCTGAAATTGCTCATCGATCGTATCGAGCGGGGAACCGAACATCCCCCGGCACCACGGACAATCGATCTTGGGTACCGGGTCGAAGCTCGTGGCAGTGGCGAACGCCGATAACCGCAACGAGAATCTATCCCCCGGGCACGAATCCGATTACGCAAGCGCTGCTGTCAGGCATACAGGACGTCGAGTCTGCGCCCGCAGCACCCCATCGCCGACCATTAATCCGAATCCGCCACCGTCGGCACTTCATCGAACGCGACCTCAGGTGCCGCTTCATGCAGTTGCCCAAGATTGACATATCGGACAAGCACATCTCCCATTGTAATTCGACAATTATTCCATGTTCGGGTGCAGCCAGCACAACCGCTGAGACTCGAAAATATCGGTGGGGCGCGTCGTCAACTACCGAATATCGGATTTTAGCGCTACAATTTTTGTCGACGCCGAACAGTCATCACCACAACCAGCAAAGGAGCTTCATGACCACCTCACCCTTCACCATCGCCGGCAACGCCCTGACCTGGGTCGGCGACGGCGAAACCGTCCGCATCGAACCATGGGGCGCGAACAGCGTCCGCGTGCGCGCCCGGCTCATGCAGCCGATCGCCGACGCCGACTGGGCTCTGCTGCCGCCGCCCGCCGACGCCCCCGCACCGACCATCATCATCGCCGATGACGGCTCCCAGGCCTCCCTGACCAACGGAGGCATCACCGTGACCGCGCGCATGCCCCGATGGGACGGCCGCTGCGAACTGACCTTCACTAAGGCCGACGGCACTGTGCTGTTCAAGGAGGCCGACGACGGCGGCGCGCTGCGGCTCAAGGCGCGCAAGTACGAGCCGCTGCCCGGCGGCGGCGTCCGCACCACCGTCACGTTCGACGCCGACCCGCATGAACACCTGTACGGCATGGGCGAATACCAGCAGCCCGTCATGGACCTCAAGGGCACGACCCTGGAACTGGCGCACCGCAACTCGCAGGTGTCGGTGCCGTTCGTCGTCTCCTCGAAGGGCTACGGCTTCCTGTGGCACAATCCGGCGGTCGGCCGCGCCACGTTCGCCAAGACCGGCACGCAGTGGCAGGCAGCGGCCTGCGACCAGATCGACTACTGGGTCACCGCCGGCGACTCCCCGGCGCAGATCGAGCGCCAGTACGCCGACGCGACCGGCCACGCGCCCGTCATGCCCGAATGGGGCCTGGGCTTCTGGCAGTGCAAGCTGCGCTACTGGAACCAGGAGCAACTGCTCGAAACCGCGCGCGAGTTCAAGCGCCGCGGCATCCCGATCGACCTGATCGTCATCGACTTCTTCCACTGGCCGCTGATGGGCGACTTCCGGTTCGACGAGGAGTTCTGGCCCGACCCGAAGGCCATGACCGACGAGCTGCACGAGATGGGCATCAAGCTCATGGTCTCGGTCTGGCCGCAGATCGATCTGGAATCCGAGAACTACGACGAGATGCGCGCCCACAACTACCTGGCGCACACGACCGGCGGCAAGGACGTGGGGATGTGGTGGCCGCGCGACAACCAGTTCCTCGACGCCACGAATCCGGAGGCGCGCGCCTTCGTGTGGGGCCTGGCCAAGCGCAACTACACCGACATGGGCGTCGACGCGTTCTGGCTGGACGAGGCCGAGCCCGAATGGGGCGGCGACTACGACTACAGCCACTACCTGTACCACATCGGCCCGGTGAACAAGGTCGGCAACGTGTACCCGCAGCTGTATAACAAGACGTTCTACGACGGGCAGCTGCAGATCGGCCGCGAAGGCGAGATCGTGAACCTGACGCGCGCTGCCTGGGCCGGCTCGCAGCGCTACGGCTCACTGGTCTGGTCGGGCGACGTGCACTCGACGTTCGACGACCTCAAGGCGCAAATCACCTGCCAAGTGCATATGGGCATGGCCGGCATCCCGTGGTTCACCACCGATATGGGCGGGTTCGCGGGCGGCAACCCGGATGACCCGGACTTCCGCGAGCTGTACGTGCGCTGGTGCCAGTTCTCCTGCTTCTCACCGGTGATGCGCAACCACGGCGACCGTTCGCCCGCCACCAAGGTGCCCGGCAAGCCGACGTTCGACCGCAAGGGCAACCCAATCGACCACATCCACACCGGCGCGGACAACGAGCCGTGGAGCTACGGCGAAGACGTCGAACGGATCGTGCGCAAGTACATCGCGGTGCGGGAGACACTACGCCCGTATACGCGCGATCTGTTCGCGCAGGCGCACGCCGACGGCCAGCCGGTCGCCCGCGGCCTGTTCTACGAGTTCCCGGACGACGAGGCCGCAGCCGACGTGGCCGGCGAGTACCTGTTCGGCCCGGACCTACTCGTGGCACCCGTCACCGAACTCGGCGCGCGCTCGCGCGAGGTCTATCTGCCGGGCGACGAGTCGACCACGTGGACGAATCTGCACGACGGCGCCGAGTACGCCGGCGGTCGGACCATCACGGTCGACGCGCCGCTCGACGTGCTGCCGCTGTTCGCCCGCAACGGCGCCGATCATGGCCTGAACGGCATGATCTGATTCACTTGGGATCGAGGGCAATCCACAGTACGCCGTGGGGCGGGATGGTGCCGCGGATCACGCGGTCGGCCCCCTCGCCCTCGATCCGCACGTCGGCGGGCGTGGCGCCGTCCTCGATGCCGGCGAACAGGTCGCTCAGCGTCCAACGGCCGTCGCGCTCGTCCAGACCCACGATCGACTGCAGTTCGATGTTCCGGCCGAGTTCAAAGGCGTCGTCGCCGGTCCAGAACAGCGCGGCGTAGTGGCCGCCGTCGTGCGCGGACATCGTGCCGTCTGCCCAGTCAGCGGCGCCGGCGGCCCACACGATGAGTTCGCCGCGGTAGGAGTTCTCGTCGTCCCAGCTGGCGAAGATCCGCTCGCGCACGGTCTCGTGGTTGTTGCGGGATCCGGCGGTGACCTCACGCAGCGCGGGATTGGCGAGCGCGGCGATGGTCTGAGACGTGGAGGTGGGCAGGTCGCCGCCGACCATGAGCGGGCTGCGGCCCATGCACCACAGGGCGAGCAGCGATCGGCGCTCGTCGGGGGTCAGGCGGCAGTCGCGGTCGTCGCCGCGCTCGGCGCGCAGGCCGATGTGGCCGAGCGGGAGCATGTCGGCGTCAGCCCAGTGGCCGGTGGTCTGGAACGGCGCCCAGCGGGCCAGGCGTGCGAACTGCTGGTAGATGTCCTCCCAGCGGTCCCACAGGTCGTCGGAGATGCGCCACATCTCGGCGTTGCCACGCAGGAAGTCCACGTAGCCGGTGGACACCCAGCCACCGGGCGACAACGACAACGTGATCTCACGCCCGTATTTGGCTTCGGCTTTGGCGATGGCGCGATGGTAGGCGGCGATTTCGTCGGCGTGGAACGGGGTCTGCATGTCGTCGACCTTGAGGAAGTCGAGTCCCCAGGCGGCGAACTGGTCGATCTGCGCGTCGTACCAGGCCTGTGCGCCGGGATGGTTCTGGTTCAGGCCGTAGTTGTCGGGGTTCCAGACGCATACGTGATCGAGGTCGGCGATGTCGCGGGCCGTGTAGTCGGTGCCGAGGACCGGCAGGTTGTTCTCGACGGCGATGCGTGGGATGCCGCGCATCATGTGCACGCCGAGTTTCAGGCCGAGCGCGTGCACCTGTTCGGCGATCGGCCCGAAACCGCGGCCGTTGGCCGATGACGGGAACCGCTGCGGGTCGGGCAGCTGCCGGCCGTATTCGTCGAGGATGAGCGGCGCGTTCTCGTTGTAGCCGTGGGCGCGGGCGGTCGGGTCGTACCAGTCGATATCGATGACGAGCGTATCCCACCCGGCGTCCAGTAGATGTTCGGCCATGAACCGCGCGTTGGCGAGCACCTCGGCCTCGGTGACGGTGGTGCCGTATGAATCCCAGCTGTTCCAGCCCATCGGCGGACGCCATGCTTTGGTTGCCGCGCTCATTGATTCCCCTTTCCGCCGCGCCGATCGCCTTTGGGCGCGGGTCGGCGACGACCTGTACGAAAACGTTGTACCGTTACGGTTGATATACTATCAGCATCGCTGGCAGCAATCACCGCCGCCCGGCGCAGGACGGCGGGATATACGCGTTTCCGCACGAGGAGTCCAGATGAACGCTTCAGAACCCACCACCGCCTATCTGTTCGTGCATTTCACCGGCTTGGAGCAGTCCGAAACCGACGAGCAGCTCTACTTCGCGCTGAGCCGCGACGGCCGCCACTGGCGCGACCTGCGGGAGGCTGGGGTCCGCATGACGGTGCGACCGAGAACGGCTCCACCGGCCTGGTGATCTGGGATTCGCCCGACCTGTCCCACTGGAGCGAGCCGCGGCTGGTCGACGTGGCCTCCAAGATTCCCGGCGCCGGCATGGCTTGGGCGCCCGAGGCCGCCTGGGATCCGGATCGCGGCCAATGGATCGTGTTCTGGGCCACCAAAACGAATGCGGACGCTCCCGCGGGCAGCGATGCGGCGGCACTGAACAACGAACTCGGCGACCCGACGAACATGTACTACGCCACCACCGCCGATTTCCGTACGTTCTCCGACCCGGTCAAGTGGATCGACCGCAAGAACGTCATCATCGACACCACCATGCTGCGCGACGATGACGGCTGGTGGTACCGCGCGTCCAAGGATTCCGAGATCACGATCGAGAGGACCCGCAACCCGTACGCGGTCGCGCGCGAGGTGCTGCGCACCGACGACCCGAACGAGTGGAGTTTCGTCGGCACGCTCACCGATCTGTTGGGTAACGGCCGCTATTCGGAGCACTATCTGGAGGGGCCGGAGCTGTTCGTGTTCAATGACGACGACGTGGCGACGGTGAACGGACGTCCGATGCGCTACGGCCTGATGTGCGATCAGTATGCGGAGGGCAAGGGGTACACGCCGTTCCGTTCGGCGGATCTGGGGTCACGCGACCCGCTGGATTGGGCGGCGGCCGACGACATCGACTTCGGCCGGCTCAAGAAGCGCCACGGCGCGATCCTGCCGATCACCGAGGCCGAGTACGAGGCGATCGAGGACACCTTCGCCAACTGATCCGGCCACGGTCAGGGACTCGACGACCGCGCAGGTTTTGGCATCAGCGCCGATACAATTCCTCGGCGGTGACGAAGTCCACCTTACCGGCATACCTATCGCGGGTGGCGTTGGACATCGGATGCTTGCTGAAAACCATGAACCGCGTATCGTCGTACCCGGGGATGAGCCCCTCCCGACCGAGAAGCGCCTCCACGGCTTCGGTCTCGTTGAACGAGTTGCGCCACGTGCATTCTCCCAGCAAGATACGTTTCGTCTGCGGGTCGGCAAGTACGACGTCGATATCGGTCTGCTCCCGCCTACGCGGATCGGCACCCCACCATTTGCCGAAACGGGTCGCAAGAAACGGCAATCGGCTCCTCTCGGCGTTCATCCGCATAAGCCACTGCATGCAAATCGACTCGAACTGTCGACCGACATAGGTTGTGAACGCGTCGGCCACCGCCTCATCGCCCGCGAATCCACCGGCCTCACTCCGTGTTGAACAGGCGCGCGGGGAAGGCTTCACGGTATTGGGTCGGCGTCAGGCCGGTACGGCGTTTGAAAACACGCATGAAATACTTAGGGTCGTCGTATCCCACCTCGGCGGCGATATCGGTCACGGGGCTGGTGGTGGACGACAGCAGTTCGCGCGCCCGGTCGATCCGGTATTCGGCGATCTGTTCGGCGACGCCGATGCCGAACACCCGCCGGTACAGCGAGGTCAGGTAACTGGGCGTGTAGTGGAACCGTTCGGCCACACCAGCCACGGTGACATCCTCATACGCGTTCGCCCTCAGCCATGCGCGTACCGACCGCATGGCCGCCAGCCCGGAATCCGATGTCCGCCCCGATCTCCGCGCCCGCTCCTGCGCCGAGACCTCCAGCAACAGGCTGGTGGCGAAGTAATCGCAGTACGCGTTACGGTATGGGCCGAATTCGGCGAACAGATCGACCATCTGGGCGAACATGACGGACAGTCGATCCGGATTTGCGACCTCGGCCAGATCAGGCAGGATAAGATACCGGTCATCCTTCGGCAGCGCACTGCCGGACATCATGGGATGCAACCCGTCATCGCCGTTTCCTCCGACCGCGCGATGCCCTGCATCCACCTCCGCTGCCGTGTCCATGCCGACGGCACACCCCGCAACCGTCCGGCCGGCATCGGCCTGTGCAACGGCGCACACGGGCAATCGGAAATGCATCCAATAGAACTCCAGGTCGGCAGTGATGGACTCGGTGCCGGCATGTTCCACACCAAGCGGGAACAGCGCCACCTCATGCGCGGCGATGTGCATCCGGCGTTCCCCGACACGGATCGGCAGCACACCCCGGCGCACAAACACCAGTTCATGCTGGTCCATCGTGCGCCGCATATGCCGCCACCCCGGCCCGGACACGAACCGCCCGACCGATTGGAACGCCACCGGCCCATCCAGCCGCCCAACCATCACCGCCATACGCTCACACACGCAGCCAGACGGTCATCTCGGTCTCGCCGCGGTTGGCCCATGCGAAGTACGGGATCAACGTGATCGACGCGGACTCGCGCTCAGCCGGATGCCAGGCGGCATACAGCGGGCCGCCGGTAACACTCCGAACGTCACCGGACTCACGCCAGCCGGGAACCGTCAGTCGGACGATGTCACGCTCGACGGATTCGACCTCGCCGGTTCCTCGCTCATCCAGACCTTCGGCTCCGGCGTGGAACCCGGTCCGCTCGATGCGCACCGCGTCCGGGTCGGCCGCGACCGCCGCAGCGTCCACGTGCAACAGGTGCAACGCCGCGCCATTATCGATACCCTCGGCGCAGTACGTCACCGGTCCGCGCATGAACGCCACCTTGCCGGCGTCCTCGCGCACGTTCGGGTTCGCGGCGAGCATCCGCACCGGCATCGGGAAGTCGAACGTCACCGTATCGCCATCCCGCCATTCGCCGGTGAGGTACAGGTAGCCGTCACGCACCTCGCGCGAGAGGCGGCTGCCGGCGGCGCCCTCAACGCGGATCGCGTCGGCCGCCGC
>JABLTT010019481.1_pt1 | contig 17940 bp, 20 predicted proteins | sample 7160061 | NCBI WGS metagenome assembly JABLTT01 (sample SAMN14651232, study PRJNA627086) | human gut metagenome | isolation source: feces | host: Homo sapiens
AAACCTTCCAGTTTTGACAGCTAACGATAAGATAACTTGGTGGCTTCGCCCCCAAACCCCCAGTGAAAAATCAAGGATTGATTTTCTTAGGAATGGTATTAGGATAGCAGGGATGATTTGGAAAAGTTATCACAGTATGAAAATTAGAGTAAGAAAAAAGAGAGCTAGATGCTCTCAAATTCATGTTACATTTTAAAACAAATATTACTCTTGTTAGTCCCTCGGCTTATCTAAATTTTCTAATTCTCATCACTTCATCTTCCTTCCAAAATTTCTTCAATTATTGGCTCAACACCATTGGAAATTAAATTGCCTATTTTACTCTGCGCATTAAATCTCCCCACAGTATAAGCTACATGCCTCAAAATTTTTGCAGCAACCTCTTTAACAGTATAAGAAAAAGTTTTATTTAAAATCATATAGGCTAATGTGGCAAATGGATCTGCGTGTTCAAATCTCTTTAGCACTCTTACATAATTTGCGTCAATCAATTGAATAGTATGATTCGCATGCTCATTATCAATTTTCATAAAAGATAATAAACAATTAAGAAAAGTTTCCCCATTGTCGATACACTTTTGGCAGAGAATATCACCAGACAATTCATAGATATAATTTTCTATATCTTCATCAAATGTACCTTCAGCAATCTTTTTCCAAATTGCTTTTTCAAACTCTGCAGCACTTCTTATAGTAATCCATCTATTCAATGCAGTAAGCATTTCATCTGCATCTTGATAACGGTAATCTGGATTTAAATTAGTGGCCTTTTCACTGATAGAACGAAATATATGGGAAAAATTATTTGGACTTGCCATCATAATAAAATTAATAATTCTACCTAGAGAATAGACATCACTTCTTTTATCAGCATCTTTTAAAAGTGTTAGCTGTTCAGGAGCACAATAAAATAATTGACCGAAGGAAGCCGTATCCATTGTTTGATGTGATGTAAGAGTATTCAGGTTCTTACCAAGTCCAAAGTCTGCAATCTTAATAACACCATCAACCAGAAAAATATTAGTTGGACTTAAGTCCCTATGAAGAACTTCTCTTTCATGAACTAATTTCATTGTGTACAATATTTGACGTATGATGTTTAATCTAGAATCATCAGTAAGATCATTTTCTTCTATGAATTTAAATAAAGTTGTCTCAGCCTTTTCCATTGTATATGAACATGTAGATTCGTCGAAGTCATAAACCCGAATGACACTCCCAATATCACCACAAGACTTTGTAATCATGAACTCACGCTTCAAACGACTTCTTAACGACTTTACTTTGATAGAGTCTTCGTTTAGCTTCTTTAGTACTAGTCCTGTAGATTTTTGATAATAGATATCAGCGAAACCACCCTTTCCTATTTCTTCCAGGTCTAAGTCAATTTCAACCAAATGGAATTTATTGTCTTTTTTTGAAAGTTTTAAAGAATAAACTGAACAAACTTCATCTAGTTTCTTTCGTACTCTTTGCTGATGTTCAAGTGCATCAACTTCGCTAGTTTTTCTTTCGGTTAACAGATAGTTCTTACTGAGTATGATAGAAAGAAAAACATCAATTTTGTTCTTTCGTGAAAACTCTATAAGTTTCTCATTTACATATCTCCATCGAGTATTAAAACCTTGGCCATAAACATCTTGATATTGGAAATATGTATTAAAAAAATGAACCAGTTGAGGTCCTGATTTATATTCGTACAGTTCTTCCTCATCACCACAAAATATCTTTGCTAATCTTTCATAAAACTCTGGATTGACCAACGGTAAACCTCCACATATTTTGTGTCAAGTGTAGCAAAATACAAAATACTTGTCAAAACATTTCAAATTCTAGATACATTTCTTCTTGCAAGTTAAAATTTTTTTGATATAATTTTGTTAGTTTATAAAACAACAAAAGAATTCAGGAGAGGTTATGTTTTCAGGCAATCGTCTAAAAGAAAGACGAGTGGCGTTAGGCTATTCGCAATCTGCCATGGCAGATAAACTTAATATCAATCGTTCCTCCTACTTCAATTGGGAAATTGGCAAGACAAGGCCAAATCAAAAAAATCTTTCTGCCCTTGCAAGAATACTTGATGTTCCAACAACCTATTTTGAATCAGAATACAAGATTGTGAATACCTATCTCCAACTTTCTTCAGAAAATCAAGGAAAGGTTGATCAGTATGCTGATGAGTTACTTCAAAAACAACAATCACAAGAGAAAGTAATTCCTCTTTTTGCAGTTGAGGTCTTATCTGATGTTTCTCTTTCTGCTGGTCTTGGAGAATCACTCTTTGATGAATACGAGACTGAGACCGTCTATGCTGAGGAAGAACAGTATGGTTATGATATCGCTGCTTGGATTAAAGGAGATTCTATGGAACCCATCTATCTTGATGGTGAAGTAGCCCTTATTCGTGCTAGTGGTTTTGATTACGATGGTGCAGTCTACGCCCTATCTTGGAATGATTCTGTCTATATAAAAAAACTTTATCGAGAAGAAAATGGCTTTAGAATGGTGTCACTCAACGATAACTTCCCGGATAAATGGATTCCTTATGAAGATAATCCTCGTATCGTAGGGCTTGTTGTAAGTCACTTTATGCCAGTTATAGGAGCCTAAGAATGACAGTTAATGTTAATGAAATGATTTATCTCAAAGACAATCGTATCTATTTTACACCCTACCTCAAAGAGTATGACATTACTGATCATATTCAGGAACTGATGGAAGAATTAGAAATGCTTAAAAGAGGATAAGATGATGGGCTATATCGATTATTCAAAAGAACCTCAGTCTGATATAGCTTTCGTTGACATGAAATCATTCTATGCTTCAGTTGAATGCGTGGATAGAGGATTGAATCCACTCCATACCTCTCTCTGTGTCATGAGTCGGGCAGATAACGCTGGAGGCTTAATTTTAGCTTCTTCTCCCATGTTCAAAAAAGTTTTTGGAAAAAATAATGTCGGACGTGCCTACGATTTGCCTTTTGACATCAGCACAAGAAAATTTGACTACTATAATGCTAAACGTCAAGGCTTAGACATATCACCACGCTATATTTCCTATATTGAACATTGGGCTAAGCGAACGCTTATTGTCCCTCCTCGAATGGATAGATATATTGAAAAGAATATTGATATTCAGCACATTTTCCAAGATTATGCTGCCCCTGAAGATATTCTCCCCTACTCCATTGATGAAGGGTTTATTGATTTAACCTCCTCGCTCAATTACTTTGTAAGTGATAAACAGATGGATAGAAAAGCAAAATTAGACGTGGTTTCTGCCAAACTACAACATGATATCTGGAAAAAGACTGGTATCTATTCTACCATTGGTATGAGTAACGCTAACCCATTATTGGCCAAACTCGCTCTAGACAATGAAGCCAAGCGTACACCTACCATGCGTGCCAATTGGTCCTACGAAGATGTCGAAACAAAAGTCTGGTCAATCCCTAACCTAACTGATTTTTGGGGAATTGGTTCCAGAACCGAGAAACGCCTTCACAAACTAGGGATTGCCTCTATCAAGGAACTAGCCAATAGCAATCCTGATCGATTGAAAAAAGAATTTGGAAAGGTTGGAGTCCAGTTTTGGTTTCATGCTAACGGTGTTGACGAGAGTAATGTTCATTAACCCTATAAACCAAAGTCACACGGGCTTGGTAACTCTCAGGTGCTACCTCGTGACTATGTCAAGCAGCGTGATATTGAGATTGTTCTTAGTGAAATGGCTGAACAAGTTGCCATCCGAATGAGGCGAGAACATCAGAAAGCTACTATTGTTTCCATCTTTGTGACCTACTCTAAAACAGAAATGAAACAGCCAATCAACGCTCAAATGAAGATAGAACCCACTAATCATACACGACTGCTTACCGATACCGTGCTAACGCTTTTTCGTAAAAAATACACGTCAGGAGCCGTTTGGGGTATTGCAGTCAATTACTCAGGATTTGTCGATGAAAACTATGCCTTTATCTCATTATTTGATGATATCGAAGCAACCGAAAAAGAAGAAAACTTACAGCGAACTATTGACCATATTAGAGACCAATTCGGTTTTTTGGCGGTTCAAAAAGGAACTGCCCTCTTAGACAGTTCCAGGAATATTGCAAGAAGTAAACTAATAGGAGGCCACTCAGCAGGTGGCTTGGAGGGATTACAATGATTGACCGATCATACTTACCATTTCAATCCGCAAGAGACTATCAAGATGTTAACATGCAAAAGTGGATGGGGTTCTTTTTATCGGAACATACCTCTGCCTTATCAGATGATGATAAGCAAGTCAGCTACCTTTCTGACCTATCGCTGAATCAAAAATTAATGTTACTCAGTCAGAGTTACGCTAATCAACTGACCATACAGGTGACTAGAATACAGAGAAATAACTATCAAAATATTATCGGAACCATTCCGACACTATCAACAAATGAGGTCATTCTAAAAACCAATGATGGACATATCGCTATCGCTTTAGAAGATATTATGGCTATCACATTAGTTGAGGAGGTCTACCATGAATCAGCTTGACTTTTATAAAAACGAATTACAGATGGACTACTTCAGTGAAAATTACCGTAAATTTGAAAGTGACTTCTATCGCTACTCAGCACTTGATACCCCATTGACTTTTCTAACAGATGATATCATGTTAGCAATGGCGAAATCTGCTAAAAACTATTTCAAGCTCAATAAAGAAAATGCTAAAGACAATCGTGATCATTATTTCATCTTTGACATAGAAAACCTAAATGATAGTAAATTGACAAAAAAATATGTGTATCAAAAATCCATTTCGAAGTAACAGCATAAAAGGAGCAAGTCAAATAAACTGACTGCTCCTTTTTATTTTAAGACACCTATTTAATAGTCCTATCTATGATGACACTTGCTTCATTGCAGACAAATAACTTTGCACCAAGTGGTTTTAAAATAGTCTCTTCAAAAATAACTACACCAGAGTCAGATCTAGTCACTCTATTAGCATTTGTCACTAAAAGATAATCGGCATTAGCTTTCTCAATGTCTTTGATTGCTTTAGTCATTTCTGGCCTATCTTGTATAGGCTGAGTATCGCCAATCACTTCACAATTAATAGCTAACAATTCTAACTGAAGCTGAGAAGCCCGCTCCACTAATATCTCTTTTTGTTTCTCAATCATATGAGGAACATCAACTGAATATCTAACATAGCCTACACACGTTTTCATCCCCACACCTCCTATACTTTGAAACTATTATAACATGTACTGACCATTTTAACAGCTCAATTACACAAAATGATTGATTAAACAGTTGAAAATTTATTTCGGTTTCTTCGCCTGCCTAAACTGCTCTATCCGCTTTTCAAGTTGCTCAGTCTTCAATATATTCTTAGCTTCAGTAATGGTCTCATCTAGGATAGGTTCTATTGGCAAAGTTTCAGGAGACATTTTTTCATCTCGGTTAGTTTGACTTGTAGCGTCAAAAACGACATCCAATAATTGGTTGACCTTATGTAAGTCGGCTTCAGACATTCCTGATAGACGATGAATAAGTCGTTTAAAACTATCTTGGTTGTGTCTTTTCTTTTGGAATAACCTCATCTTCTCTCCCCATAAAATGCAGCCCTTGTAAGGACTGCTCGTACTTACAAGTCATCAATAGCTTCTGAAATGGCTTGTAATTTCTTATTTTGCTTATTTTTGTCATCAATCAACTGGTGTAGCTCTTCTATTTTCTTCTGACTTTGACGAATGTCTTCATTATTCTGAGCCATCACATCAGCTAGATGTTGCTTGTAGTCACTGGTAATGGTTGAGGAGGGCTTATCTTCTGGTATGGATTGATCTTGAGTTTTTTGCTGTGGAGCCATCTGATTTTTAGACTTTTGTTGTTCCATTTCAAAGGCTGCCACATAATCAACGTCTTCAGCGCCCTCTTGGTTTTCTTTATGAAATAGTGCCGCAATCTTCGCACGTTCTTCTGTGGAAGATGTCGGTATGTTATCATCTAGTGGTTGGTCAAAGGTCCAATCTTTTGTCATGTGTTATTCCTCATTTCTAGTGTCTAATGGTTTTAGTTCTTGTTCATCTTTGCCAAAGGCTTGCGTCAATGCTTCATCAAAAGTCCAGGGACTATTTTGTTGGCGTTTGATAAAGGCTTGATACATCGCTGTTTGTAATTGACTGCGATAGGTTTCTAATTTTTCCGTTTCTTTCGCAACTTTTTCCTCTTGCCTAGCCATTCTTTCGGCTAGGCGTTCAATCACACTCATAGGGTGTCCTCCTTATCACTTTCTAGATTAATCTAAGAAACTTGATTTTGTTATCACAACTCTAAAGCGGTAGTTTTTCTAGGCGGAGGATTGCTTTGGATAACTTGTAACTTGGCCGATTGGATCACATCTTTTAGAGAATAATTATTTTGATATTTTACAATATCATTCCAATCTGCTTTAGTTTCCAGTTCCTGTAATGGTGGTAAGTCAGTTTCAGTAGGAAGTCCTTTCTCAGATAATTTCTGACAAAAATCTCTCCCTGCTTCATCATTGTCAACAGCCAAGGTTAATAAGCCTGGGTGCGTCTGAAAGAAGGTAGTCGTCTCTTGTATAGCATGAAGGTAATGCGTTAATCGACTTGGTTTGACAGTATCTAAAAACTCAAGTTTGCCATGTTCCTCAGCGGCTAATCGTAAAGTCTGATACGCAATCACAGAGTGTTTTAAGCCTTCCATAGAAACCAAACGCACATCTGATAACTGCTTCTGATGGAGTTGATAATAACTCATCATATCAATTACCGATTCACAAAAGATAAGGCGTTTCGGTTTTCCAATATCAAAGCTCATCCCTATATAGCCATGAGAGTCTTTCATGATTTTCTTGAGGTAACCTCGATCATGTTTCTGATTATCTTTGACAAGCCCTTGAAGACTTGCCCCCTCTAGTTGGCCAAGATGATTGTAACTCTTAAAGACAAGAACTGATTCCTGAAAGGTCTTTGTCTGGTAATGAGCCTGTGCTAATAGACCTTGTCTGCCAAAAGCATTGATAGTGTCATCACTTAAACCACGAATATCATTTAAGTAAGTTCGTGCTTGGTCAAATGGTTCTTCTCTTAGATAATAACGAAAGGGTTGGTAAGTCTCTTCGACGATCTTAGTTTGTTCAAAGTCTCCAGTTTCAAGGTAAGACAGGGCTTTTTTAAAAGACACTCCCGTCATTAACTGAACAAAATCAATCACATCTCCCTGTACGTCACGTGAAAACCATTTAAAGGTATTGGTGTCCGCAAAAATCCGAAAGGAATCGTGTTCTGGATGTTCATAGACTTGCCCTGATAGGTGTTTAAATGAATAACCTAGACTTTCTGCTACGTCTAAAATCACCTTTTGTTTCATTCTTTCAATTCTAGTCATCTCATCTCCCTATCAAAAAAAGCAGAAGATAAACTCCTGCTAGTTGGTCTCACTTGTAGTAGTGCCTTGAATCTTTGGAATGCTTGAATTTACTTCATCAGAAGACTCTTTCAAGTCCTCTAGCTTCCCATTCCAAATGGTTAACTGATTGACAAGGAGTTTATCTGACAATTTGGCATAAGATAGTTTAAGAGAGGTCGTTTCTGTCTGTGTACTTTTCTGAGCCTTGTCACTGACATCTGACACGTAAACAACCTGATAAGACACTTCCGCAAAAGCTTCATTTGCTTCTGTATTGACATAGATATTGGCAGACTCAAAGCGATAATTCAACATATAGTCTTTATAGACCTGGTTGATGGAATCTTCTTGACGAGCTACCTCTTCCTTAAAGGCAGAATCTGTCATATAGGGCTTGATACGGTTGTTGTTCTCGCCCAGTTTTTCCTTAGTATAGTATTGGGTGAGGAATTCCTTGACTAGCTCATCAGAGAGGACACTTGCCTTCTCTTTTTCTTTCTCTTTGGTCAGTAATTTTTGAGCCTCAGACTGGATTTGTTTCTGCGTGTGATTGGTTACAGACTGAGAACCAATGGTGTAACCCATCATCACCATAAAGCTAGTCACAGCTAAACCACCCAAACCAATCAATAGCCGAGCCTTCATTTTGTTTAACATCACTAGTGCTATCTCCTTTTTCCATAAGATAGCACTATGATAACAAGATGAACTTGAAAAAGTTATCACAATAAAGAAAAGGACTACCTAACTTAGGTAATCCGATAATCCTTAGCATAAATTTTCTCTATTTATAGTAGACCATTTCTGAGCCATCTTTTATTAGAAATGACTCCAACAAATAAACTTAGAAAAATTAGAATTAATATATAAGGTATTACAACAACAAAGTCGTGCATTTGAATAATTTCCCCTTTAGAAAATATTTTTTCAACTAAAACATATAAAGAATTGGAAGCATCAAAAATTGCAACAAGTTTAAAAAAACCTCCTACTGCAACAAGAATGATAGACAGTATCCAATAAACAAGTGATACTCCTAATGAGATTAACAAATTTGAAAATATTAAACTAATGGTGCCAACAATCAAGATATATTGAAGAACAATTAATGAAAACATTAATAAAGAAAACATAAAATGAAAACTATTAAAACGAAGAAACAATGCCATTAAAATATTAGAAATAAAAATTGAAAAAATAAATTCAAATAGAAGTACTGTCACTTTTGTAAAAAGAAATTTCAGTGAATTAATACCTGAGAAGAAGCTGAATAATATTGTTTTATCAGCATAGTCCTTGTTAAAAAAATAGACAATTACAAAACCAAATAACAAAAAACCAAACTGGGTAAAAACTGTGTATGTACTGAAATAAAAATCACCTATACTAAGTTTACTAACTTTATCAATTCCAACAGGCAAAATATAGCCCAAAATATAAGATAAAATAACAGAAGAAAAAATATAAAGTAATGTCTTATTTCTAAACGACTTAATAAATTCCATTTTTAACATATCAAATTTCTCCTAAATACCATTTTATTGCTTCGTCCGCTGTCGAAATTTGGTATAATCTTTGATTATCGATTATAAAATAATTTCCATGTAATGTTCGAATGTCACTCAAATCATGAGAAATATTTATAATAATTTTTTCTGGATGTTTTTTACTATATTTTTGTAAAAAAATATGAATTTCATTAACAGTAGCTTTATCAAGCGCATTAGTAATTTCATCAAGAATAATAATTTCTTTATTCCTAGATAATAAAATATATAATTTTATTTTCTGATTTTGTCCATCACTTAATTTTTTTAATGGAATATTATTTGGCACATTTTCTAAACCCAGTAATCTATAAATCTCAGCGGATAAAGACCAGCTTACTGTTTTTATCACATCATTTAGCGTCAATTCTTTGGGTAAATTTGAATAACTCGAAATGACTAATGTTCGATCCGGAATATTCCTTGAAAAATATCCTCCCCTATTTAAAATAAAATCTTTGGCAAGTTGAGATTTCCCCGAACCATTTCGTCCTATTACATGATTTATTATTCCTTCCTCGAAATATAACTCTGAGTCTTTCAATAAAACTTTTTTCCCAATCACCAGGTTATAATTTTTTACTATCATCACTCATCCTCCAAACCATTACTTGCTTCAGAAAGCAACCTGTCCCAAAATAAATAATTAGTTAATGGGCAGAACCTGCAATCCATCTATTTTTTGAACTTTTAACAAAATACCATAAATCATTTACATTATCTAACTCATTTTTTTTGGTTAAAACTTTTTCAAAATTCATGTCGCTAAGGACAGGTTTCATTTCACGTTTGATATTTTCTAATTGTTTCATAATATTTTCCTCCACACTGTGCAGGACAGGTCACTCACTAAAACAAGTAAAACTTTTTTACAAACTCCAAATAAACCATATAGTATATACGATAACGAAAAAAATATTTACTACTTTTATTATTTGAATTAAGCGCCTATTTTCTTCAAAATTTTTCTTTTCTTCCATTCCTTTCAACGATAAAATAACTTTATACCCATCTGAATTCATCATCGGTAAAGAATTAAACATAATATCAATTGACATATATTTTGCTAAATATACCAATAGAACATTATTTAACATAACACCTAATAGAAATACAAACGTATTTATCAAAAGACTAAACATCATCCCTCCTGAGTGGACAATTAAACGCTCTTTTTTACTCAGTAAATATGTATCATTCATTCGTACAAAGAAAGAGGGGAAAATATAATTAAATTTGAAACCAACTTTATCAATTTTTTTATCAAATAGATGAAAAAATGAAATATGACCTAGCTCATGTAAAATTATGAACATAGGTAAATATATGCATAGAGAGTATATAAAATCAATCTCATCTATCTCTTCAACAACAGATTTTAGGACGATATATATATTAAAAATTTCTAAAGAAAATAGTATAATAAAGAAAATAAATAAGTTTAAACTGGAAATTTTTTCTTCTCTATTTTTAAATTTTAAATTGAAATTTTTTATCTCAGTAGCAGTAAGTTTATAGTACTTTTGCTCCTGTATATCTTTTACAATATACTGGTCTTCTTCTCCAAAAATTTCATAATTATCATCTTTATATACTTTCAAAGTTTTCATCATAATATAATTTCATGTCGTCTGTAATAGAGTTAATACGATCAATATCTGAGAAAATATATTTACATATTTCACATGTTGACACAAACTTCATATCTGAAATATCTAAATTCATTTTTTCAATAAACCAGCTTAACCCTTCCTCCTTCAAAATATAAAGTAAAATATTAGAATAAAAATTTTTCTCAAGAGTTTCTATAGAAGAATCAGCAATATTTCCAAGTCTGAGTTTACTCTCGAAAACAGACGGTGAACAACAAGGGTAAATATAGCCATCATGATGTACTACAAATTCCCAACCAGTTGCTGGACAAGATAAATCTAACTCAGAAATATTCTTAACGTACAAATCATCTTTATTTATTCCATTTGCACGTCCAACTGGTGAAGCTGGTACAACTGTAATTTGAACCCCAAAAATACTCTCTCCTAATTGCTCCAGTAAACCAATCCCATTATTAGTCTTATCAGCAACCATATTCATTGCTACTTCCATCTCGAACTCCCTAACAATTGTAAGTAGTCTTCTAATATTTTCGACTGGAATATACTTAGCATGGTAATCATCAAAACTAATCGTTAGATATTTTAACCCTGCTTCAGTTAATTCTGTAAGAATTCTTCGAGTAGTGCGATCATTAGTAGCCCAAAAGCCATTTGAAATCAATGTAACTTCTTTGCCAGCTGAAGAAAGTCTTTTTGTAATTTCTAATACTTTCGCTTTCCTTAATAAAGCTTCTCCACCTGTTAATGATACTACTTTTACATCTTCATGACTCTCGGCATACTGAACAATTTTTTCAATTTCAAAATCAGTTAGATAATTTTCAGAATTTGGTAAACAACCAAAACAACAATGAGCACATTTTGCATTACATTTCTGTGTTAAATTTAAAACTATACTTTTCATTAGAATATCCTACTTTTTCATTAATTAGTTATAGGAATTATAGTAATAACCACATAGATTTTCCCTCCACTTATTTATGCAACTATATTACTACTGGTATAAATCAATTGATTTTTTGTTGCAAATCATATATAATGGTTGCAAATATGTTACACGAGGTTCATTATGAATTTTGGTCAAACTGTAGAATTTATTCGGCATCAAAAAAATTTTTCTATAAAACAAATCTGTGGAGATTATCTTTCTAGACAAACGTATTACAGATTTGTAAAAGATGAAATAGATATTTCAGCAAAAAAGTTGTTTTATATTTTAGACAGTCTGAATGTAAACGTTGATGAATTTCTCTTTATAAATAATAACTTTCAAGTATCTAAAGAATTCTCTGATATGGAGAAAGTTAAATTTCATTTTGAAAATAAAGACATTAAAGAATTGAATAATTTGCTAACTAATTATTCTTCCAAATCATCGAGTAAAGAGCAGGTTCTATTCTCACTTATTTCCAGTTTGATTGGTCGATTAACTGGAGAAAAAGTTCCTAATGAAGAAAAATTACTACGTGAATATCTGATAAATATCGAAACGTGGACTCACTATGAAACAGTACTTTTTAATAACTCAATGTTTATTTTTGATAACGAATTCATTGAGCTCGTTTTTGCTAAAATTAATTACAATATCGAGAAGTATTCTACCTTGAGATACTATGGTAATGAATCTATACGAATGTTCATAAACATGGTGATTTTATACATTGACAGACAAGATTTAATAAGAGCTCAACAAACCCTGGATACTGTACAAACTTTCAAATTAAATGATGATTGTCTCTATGAAAAAAGCTGCATATTATTTTTTAGTGAGGTTCTCAACTACTTGACTAGAAAAACAAGTACTTTAAATAATTGTTTCTCAGTTATTACTTATTTCAAAATGGTCGGGAGTACCTCTATTGCTTCAATGTTTGAACTTTACCTTGAAAATCTAGTGAAAAATTATCCCTATCAAATATAGCTCACTCATCTTACAATAAGGTAAATAACCAGCATCATTAAAATACCTGATGCTGGTTATTTACTTTATTTGTCAAAAATTGGATAACCATTTTTATTATGCCATCCGACTTCTAACAACTTTTCTAACAAGTCCAAAGACAAGTAAAAGATTAAAAATAATATAGAAAGTGGTAAAGCTCAAAATACCATTGGTGGCTAAATCTTCCACATAGAGGTATCGTTCTGTAAAAAAGAGGTAAATCCCATAGACTTCTGTGAAAGCTAAAAATCCGATTAATCCAATAACAAATAAGCTTCCAAGCATCTTCGCAATCTGGTAAAGGACAAGCAAAATCAGCCCTGTTGCTGCGATAATCAAAAGACTTTGAATGATTTGTTCTAACATATCTACACCACTTTCTACGTTAATTGCTTACGATAATAATCTGCCTTCCCCTTGTCTAGGTCATCCAGTTGGGCAACTAGGTCAAGATACTCTCCTTTAGTTACTTCATCTAAGTCTGGAAAGTCATTCTCACGAGTGGTGATAATAACTTCTAATTGACCAATGATTTCTCGCTTTGAAAAGCTGTAATCAAGGGTTTCATCCTCGTACTGTTCCTTTAAGGCTTGATAATTAGTCTGGTCTTCAGGGCTGGTAAATCCTTGTGCTAACCATTCTTCTAGTTGGTATCTTAATTCTCCTACTGTCTGGGTCATAATCAATTCTCCTTTGATGATTTCTTGACTTCATTTTACCGCGTTCATTATTTTTTGTCAGCCTTTTTCTTAAAAATCAAGCGAAAGTTGTTGGTCCTGTTGTGGTTGGATCGTTTCATTGAACTTAGCTAGGGCTGCATCAATTTCCTCAACCTCTGCTTCTTGTTCAACCAAGGGGGCAAGGATGTCATATTTGGCTTTAACCAGCTGATAATCCTCTTCTTTAGGAAAGACCTTTTCCACTTCAACCCTTGCGACTGATAGCTTATCTTTTAGATTATTGGCCATTTCTGCTGTTTTTTCTTGGTCTTCTAAGATATGGTCAATGGCATTGGTAATGCGTTGAATCGTTCCCACGTCTGATTTCAAGTCTAAAGAGACAGAATACTGGTTGCTGCCTGAAATGGTTAAAGACACCATATCTGGCAAGGGCTCACTAGGACTTCTGGTTGCCATTTTAAGCTCAAACCCTCTAAAGGTCGCAAGCCTTCTTACTTCTTTGGTTTCCGAACGGTTGTAGGTAATGAGTTTACGCAGATAGTCTCCAGCTTCTGCACGGTTATCCATCATTTGATTGCCAAACCGCATGATAAAATCTTGTGACTTAGTTGCCAAAGATTGGGCAATGTCGCGGTCATATTGGCTAAGGCGTTTCTCTAATACAGGGAGGTTCTGCTCACAGTAAGAAATAGTATGGCGATACTCGTCTTTAGAACGATTGAAAGCACGCTTTTGATTGTCCAATACCATTAACTCATTCTCTAGTTCCATTTTCAGTTTGAGATAAGGATTACCTGTCGCTAAAACCTTAAAGTCTGAAGCGGTCATGGTTTGTTCATCAATGTCTTCTGCCGACCGTACTGGGTCTTTAGAGGTCATGATTTGCGTGATGTATTTGAGTTTATTCTCCTGTGTTTGCCAGAGGTAGTTATCGAAGCTCCCTTTCGTAATGTAATGGTAAATATCTACCTCTTGGTGCATGTTTCCTTGTCGGATGAGCCTTCCATTTCGCTGGACAATATCTGAGGGACGCCAAGGAACATCTAAGTGGTGGACAGCTTTCATACGTGATTGCACATTTAGCCCCGTTCCACCTTTTTCAGTCGAAGCCATGAGAATCCGCACTTCACCACTATTGACCTTTCGTGATAGGGAATTTTTCTTCTCATCAGTATTGGCATCATGCACAAAGGCAATTTCTTCTTTTGGAATCCCTCGATCAACCAGCAAAGCTTTCAATTCGTTGTAGACATCAAACCCTTCTTCCTTATTTTTAGGCGTTCCAATATCAGAGAAAATCATCTGAGTGGCTTTGTTTTCAGCTCCTTCACTGTAAATCCGCTCGACATTATCGACTACTTGAAGGATTTTCTGATTATCCGATAAGGAATAAGCAGGGTCAATCAACCGCATATCAATAGCTAATTTTCTGGCTTCCCCAGTTATCTTTAACATGTTATCGACACTAGGGTCAACGCTACCTGACTTAATGGCGTCTGAACGGTCAACCAGTTCTTCTAAATAGTATTTCTGAGCTTTCGTTAACTCGCTTTCCACCGCAATAATCTTAGCTTCAGGTACAGGTAAGTCAAGCATGTCTGCGGTCTGAATATCGGCGGTTTCCTTGTAAATCCGCATAAGTTCAGGCAAATTGACAAATTTCTTGAACCGTTTCTTAGGTTGGTACTTATCACCTGTCGGGGCTAGTTCCATAGAGTTTTCAATATTCCCAAAAGCCCCAACCCAGGAGTCAAAATTGGACACCTGGTATCGCTCTAAAACATCAGGTTGAATGTAATTCATCATGGTGAAAAGTTCACTAATGGAGTTTGAGACTGGCGTTCCTGTCGCAAAAACAACATTTCTATCGCCATGCTCTGCCTGAACCTGTCTCACCTTCATCTCCATGTCTACGTTCTTTTTTGAAGTGGTGTTGGTAATTCCCGCGACATTCCCAAGTCCAGTGATTGGACGGATATTCTTGAAGTGATGAGCCTCATCCACAAAGAGAAAATCAATGCCAAGGTTTTCAAATTCAATAAAGGTATCTCGCTCCAGTTTTTGGAGTTCTTCTAGTTGATGCTCCAATCCCTTAATAGAACGCTCTGCTTCTTTTACAGTATAATCACTGTCGCTACCTTGCTTAATTTCTCGTAATTGGTTCAACTTATCTTGGATATAGGTGACTTGTTTCTCCTGACTCATGGGGATTTTCTCAAACTGGGAATCCCCAATGACAATGGCATCATAATCCCCTGTAATAATCCGAGACACAAACTGCTTGCGTTTGGCTTTCGCAAAATCTTTCTTGGTCGTCACATAGACATTCTTGGTTGGGAAGAACTTCATGATTTCTTGGCCAAACTGAGCGGTCAGACTTGATGGCACCACATAAAGAGGCTTATGCACCATACCCAATTCTTTCAGTTTGAATCCTGCCCCAAGCATGGTTAAAGTCTTACCTGAACCCACTTCATGAGCTAGAAGCGCTCGTTTTTCTTCCACAATCCGTTGAATAGCATTCTTTTGGTGAGGGCGTAAGGAAATATTCTGGGCAAGCCCATCAATGGTTAAATGGCTGCCATCATAAACTTTTGAAACTGTACGATTATAAAGGCTATTAAAGGTCTCTTCAATCATCTGTTGCACCTCTGGATAACTAGCCACAAAATCTTGGAAGAGTTCTTGAAGTTGTGTTTCCTTAGCACGAAGAACCGTTGTCTTCTCCACGTCCGTCACATGCTTTTTCTTATCCCCATCTTCCACTTGTTTGGTAATGGTTGGTTGATTGGAATTAAGCAGGTTTTCAAAGATTTTACGACCACTATCATACCGAGACCCAGGCACACCTAAACTTCTATCCGTTGCGGTAGAATACCTAAAGGCAAACTTGGATTGGTAAGATATCGTCCCATCAATTGGACTGACTTCAAGAACAGTTGCTACTTCTTGGTCTGACAGTTCATAGGCTTTCCCCATAAAGGTTTCTTGGGCAAATTTACCATAAACAGCCAGAGGAATCCAGCGTGATCCGATTCGATAATCAATGTCTGCCAAAGTAATGCGTGCTGGTTTGACAGTTTCTAGAAGTCCTGCATAATGCGGCCAGTTAAAGTCCTGATTGTCTTGTTTGACAAATAGTTCCACAACTTCTAACTTGGTGATGACATCCCCTGATAGAAAATCTTGGCGAGAAACATAGGACAGCTCCCCATTCAAATACTTCTCAGGATTAGGCATAATGAGGTCGCCTAACTCCTCAATCAAGGTCATCTTCGATTCAACCTGATAGATAGACATCATATAAGCGAAATCAACACCACGTCCGTCAGCCAAGCTGGAATTTAAGGCATCAAGGGCAGTATGTACCTTTTTAACCTCTTTTTCAGGACGCACTAGAGCCTTCTCAAAGGCAAGGGATTTGGTATAGGTAACAGACTTTCCACTTGGATCCAGACTTTCATCTTCCAAACTAGCAAGAAGCGAATATTTATCATCACTATCAAAAAGATTACGATTCACTGCACTGTTCAAATACCCATAGCGTTTGACAAAGCTATCATAGGTACGATTGAGCTTGCCTAATAAGTCGTTGAACTCGCCTTTATCATAGTCATAATAGCGTTGAATGGCTATGACTTCTTGATAGGCATTACGAATGTCCACCATTCCTTTGATTCGTGCTACTTCTTTCTCAGATAAGGGAGCTTCATAGAAAACTGTCTTTTTATAATATCCCTTAAACTGACCACGTTTTGCTGCATCATCGGTCACATAGACATCCATAGCAGTGTTATCAGTCACTTCTAAGGCATTAAAGCGATCAATCTGCTTTTGAGAATGTTTGGTGTCCCATGCTTTGAAGTTGCCCTCTTCATCGACATAGTAACTGATTTCTTCCGTCTTGGTTCCGACTCGAATGCCTTTGTTATCTCGATAGTAAACTGTAGAACCCTGATAACCAAAACTGTACTGACCTAGATTCTCCCTCATGTCAGCTGGAATGGAGGTATCAATGACTTGTTTGGTCAACACATCTGGGTTAATGATGACCTCATTTCTATCAATCTCTCTTGGGGCCTTAACGTGATTTAGAGCTGCTTCAACACTTGCAATCAAGTCATCACTAGTCCCCTTAACAGAAAGTGTTCCGCCGTTAAAATTTCTAACCTCGTAGGTTCCTAGCACTTGGCTATTGTATTCCCCATCAAAATAAGGATTGAGCCAAATGCGACTATCCTTATCATAACGAATGGAACCTGAAAAGGCTAAGTCGTCTGCCACATATCCCTTGTCTAAGTGTTTCTGGAAGAATAACATATCCGTTGTGACACTCGTTCCTGCAATGGCCTTAAAGGCAGTATCCGGCAAACGCACACCACCAAGAAAATCAGTCGTCTCACGAATGTCCTGGAGAATATTTTCTGTCCGTTTGTCCATGGTTCCTGTGGAGGAAATGATAGCCACTTGCCCACCATCATGCACCAAATCTAATGATTTTTTAACAAAGTAATCATGAATCATATAGGGTTTATCATAGCGACTATCCGCAATCCTGATATTGGCAAAAGGCACATTTGAGAGAACCAAATCAAAACTATCGTCATTAAAGGCAACAGTCTCAAAGCCCTTTACTTCAATATGGCTATTGGGATGAAGGTGTTTGGCAATAGCTCCTGTAATAGTATCTAATTCTACACCATATAACTCACTCTTTTCTCTTATGTGTTTGGG